>Ga0180215_1000895_pt1 | contig 34707 bp, 31 predicted proteins | sample eDN3rd37CBELigBY_FD_128871 | JGI IMG/M metagenome (GOLD analysis project Ga0180215, IMG submission 128871) | Enriched backyard soil microbial communities from Emeryville, California, USA - eDNA 3rd pass 37_C BE-Lig BY (version 2) (version 2) | ecosystem: Environmental > Terrestrial > Soil >...
GGCCAGTTAATCATTTGTGCACCAGCACCCATAATCAGTAAGACAGGTGATAAAGCAGGATTACCAAAACGCTGATAAACCATTTTTATTTTCGATGGTCCAACATTTTGAGCACTTTCTTCACCATGAATTTGAAAATTATTATTATCCATGATTATATCCTCCCTGTACTAGTATTAATTAAATCAGTAATCTGTAAGTATATTATACGAGTATGCTTTTAAATAAATAGTCTATAATATATTTTTTTACTGTATTATAATTAAAGTAGCAGAGAGTATTGTTAAATCTAAATGCCGTATTCCAGTTTTTTAAACTCGAGTTTTCCAGGATTTATAACTTTCTGTGGAACTTTTACTCATACAATTATTTAGCAAAGAACACTTCATATCAGGTGTGATGCGTAGTGAGTTTCTTTAATTAAAATAGAAATAGTGTTTTTACAAAAACTCGAAAAGCAGGGCATGACCCCCACTGCGCTAACGTTTTAGTACGACGGGGGGCATGCCCATTAATTCCACAAATAGTTTCACGAATAGGTTATAGACAATAAATCCTATCTTTGTTTGATTGGGCTGTATTATAACTAAGTACCAACACCAAAAATTTAACCTTTTTGTCGACTAAGCAAGCGGTAATACTTCCTGAAGCAACAAAAATAGCTCAGATTTTTTGGATGCTTCTTTTCGCTGCTTGCTTATGCTATCCGCGAAATATTCCTCTGATTCTTCCAGTTCCTGATAATATAACTCTTCTAATTTTCGGATTAATATCCCATAAAAATAGGCAAATGGATTATGAACATTATGTCTCTTTAACTTGATAATCATTTGTTTGAAGGCTTTAATCGAAAGCTCAATCATATCTACACAATCCCCGTCACGATTGTTTTTACTAGCTGCAATGGTTGCCATTTTCCAATACTCCTCGATTATTTTTGCTTCAGGAAAAAATGGTTTTACTGCATTCACAAAGGATACAGGAACTCGATCACTAGTAAATGTGAAATCTAAAGGTACGTCCTTACGTTCTTTTATATTTTGTTTAGTTTTAAAAGGATTACTAGTTTCATTATGGTGGTTCAAGATTTCCTTTTTAGGTGGTTCATGATGGGTTGAAGTCATTATAGGGTAACGATTAAACACATAAAGATTGCTAGATTGTGAGCCGTTCTTCCGCTCGGTTTCATAAACTGTAAAAATACCTAAAGCCACAGCTTTTTGAATCATCCGTTTAAATGTAGAACGAGATATGCCATTTCCATTGTATTCCTCATGTATGGACTTCAACATCGTACCAATCTTTGCATTGCAAACCCCAGGAATTTTTGCAGAATAACGCACAATCCGTTTTAATCCAACAAGCTCCCCTTTTGAAAAATCATTTTTGTATTGAAGCATCCACATCTCTATATGTCTATTGAATTCCTGTAAATCACTAAAATTTGAATAGTCTTCAAACTGATTAATTGTGCCGGATTTTAAACTCACACGAATGCACCACCCTTTCACCATTGTTATAGAGAGGCGGTGGTCAAAAGAGGGCATCCGTTTTGAGAGTTTTTGTGGAAGATTTCTAAAAAAATAAAAGGAACTTTCCCTAAGTATCCGATTCACACACTGAGGTCGGTTCCTTTAATTGTCACCATTACTATACTTCAAGAGTAAATTGCTGGTTTTGATCTTCACTCGTATAATATTGTTATGTCACCCGTTAAATTTGATTGGGCATATCTACACTTCGGCATTTGAATACTTCAAACATAATTTAATCTCCTAGTTACTAGTCGGGACTCCACCAAAGCCAATGGCCTGACCCCCAGTGCGCTAACGCTTTAGTACGCTGGGCTCTTTATTTAAAAGGGATTTAGTGCTGTTACGGTGAAGAATATCGTTGATCAAGCGCACTATAATCGAACAACCTATTATGTGTATTATCAAAACATAGATGATCTTGTTGAAGAGTTAATGGATGAAATGTTTGAAGCCATTCAGTATTACAGCATGTCTAAATACCAAAGCGATAGTCGGGTAAAAGTAGAAGAGCTAACAACAAACTCCTTCGACTTGTTGTATTATAACTACGATCACCGTGATTACTTTACATTATTACTTTTAGAAGATACCTTGCCACACATTCACCAGCAACTGCCTGAAGCGATCTTTAATTTATTGAAAAATAAATTTGATATTCTACACGATGTGTCTTCTGTTGATGATTACCACCAAAAGCGTTATTTGGCATATGGTACGGCGGGGTTAATTACAGACTGGATTGCGAGGATTTTAATGTGACACCCGGAGAAATGACAGATCGTCTCATACGTATTTTAAATACCTTTGCAAGAGGGTTTGTTATAAAAGAAATCGATACTTAACAAACTTTTGAATTATGTATTTTTATTATGTTGCGTGAATAGGTAATTATAGTTAAATAAAGAAAATGATGTTTGCTAATTTATACGATAATTCGATTTCATCATATAAAATTAGTAGGGATTTACAATCACCTTAACAAGCAAAAAAGAACGAATTCCACCAAAATTGGAACTCGTTCTTTTAATATTTTGTGATAACTCCAACAACGCGATCGCTTCTACGTGGCTTGCGTGGTAATCGCAGATAGAACGGTGTAGTTGTGTATTTACCTAAAAATATGACTTATGATACGGTTCACCGTAACATTGGATAGGGTAAACTAATAAAAAAGGAAGGGTTGATAGCACTCTGCCCATAATATTTTTTTAGAATACCATCATATTTTTATATTTCAACGAATAATATAGAAAAAACTCGTTTCATTACCGTCTTATTTGGTAATAATATATTTAATAAACTTTATTATTAGGGTGATTTAAATGCCTTTTGAAATTGGAAATCAAATTTTCATAACAGGTTTACTCCCCTTCCATTCCACATACAAAGATGTTGCTTATAAGGAAGGAACGATAATTTCAATTGATTATTTTAGATCATATCCTATCACAGTTTATATTAATGGTAGGTATATTTCTTTACCTGATGATTGTGTTAAGTTAATATAATAAATCATTATACAAGAAGCTTAAAGCGATCCTTTATATACTTTATCTCAGTTTCATCAATATAATTTGTAATTATATTGCTAACATGTCCATGCTGAAAGTTTCCTTTTACCTTCCACAAACACTTATGGTTTACACCAGTTAAACAAAAATTACATTTATTAATATCATTATTTTCACATGCGTCCTTTAATTGTTTAATCTTAGATGTTAAATACTTACTAAAAATATGTAGTATCCATTTTCCTTTTGCAATATATTTTAAATCACCATAGGTTATGCCTTTAGATATAGCAAATTCATCTAATTCATTTTTTTTTGCATATATTTTTTCTGATAATATCGGTTTATATCTTTCAGAGAAGATACTCCCTGCTTCATCACTATAACTTACTATACCTGTATATCCTCTTTCACATGAATTCTTAAGTGCTTCTAATGAAAAATAATACAAATCCACAAACTCCCTTTTATAAAGTTCATCCTCAATATAATTAATAGTTTTTACGTCTACATGTCGTTTACTAACATATGTTAGATTTGGAATTAACTCTATTAAGTTCCTTTGTGTTATAAAGTGACTTTCAAATGAATAGAATTTAAGTATTAGTAAACCTAAATAATCAGGTATTTCATTTCTATAAAACCTAGCATCCCTATCTATAATACCCAAAATATACTTTTTATTTTCATCTCTCTCATCAAACTTTTGTTGTAAATCTTTTATACAATTAATTACTCCATCAGAACCTTCATTATAGCCTTCAATATTTTCAACTGCCTCTACAACTGCATCTTTTTCCATGTCAATAATTAATCTTTCATAGAATTGAATATCATCATGTCCTTCCACTATAATTACGGGTGTATCTGCCATTATAGCTTCTGTAATCCATTCTTCTAAATCATGTTTCATACTTTTTGTATCCTCAATCTAACCTTACAAGGTAGTTTGTATTTTTTTTAGCTATAGAAGGACTATGAGATGCAACAATTATTTGAGAAGTTGGAGCCAGTCTATGTAACAAAGGCAATATTTCCCTCTGCCATTTAATATTTAGGGATAGTTCAGGTTCGTCAATTATTAAAAATTGTTTATTTGCTCCCTCAATAAGGAACATTGTTAAAAAAGTAAGAAGGTGCCTTTCTCCACTAGATAACTCATTTAAACTATGACTTCCAGATTCTAATTTAATATAAACTTCATCGTTTGTAATAACAATTTTCTTATTTTTAGATAAATGACTATTAAAGATATCTTCTAAGGTACTTATTGATTCTAAAATATATTCCTCTTCTTTTAGTTCATGTATCATTCTATACAGTAAATTGGAGAGAAGATCACTTTTAGAACAGTATTCCATTATTTCCTTTAGATCATTATTTTGTAATATGTTTAATAGTTCATTTCTAAGACCATTATCTGCTGCATTTGATAATGCCTCTAATAATTTGTCTTTGTTATTTGATAATTGATTGATAAAATCTCCTTCATTCATTAAGTATTCATAACCCCCACTATTAAATTCGGGGTTTATAGCAAAAGATAATGTATCAAAAAGAGCTTTCTGAACTCTTTCGGACGAGATCCTTTTAGCTATTGTATATCTCCTGAATATAATCTCTTGAATTGTTTCAATGTTTATATTGTCTACCAATAAATGTTTCTTATCGAATTTTGCAATCTTTCTATCAAATAAATAGCTTCTCTTATTTTGAATGTCTTGATTACGTAAATACCTATTCAAATCTCTAGAGAACTCTCTTGCTATCGCACTTTCCTTAAACACATCTCTATAATAATTGCTCCTTGATATAAACCTATAAACATCGTGATCATCTATTCCTAGTCTACTAGGTATTCCTCTATTTACGCCAAATAGGATAGAGGAGGTTTCCGAGAGAGAGGATTTATCAAATTCTGACCAATTATATATTGATTTCCCTTCTTCTAGCTCATCACTGTCAAGAAATTCATGCTCAAGTGATATAGTTACAGAGTTACAGATATCTCCTTCAGTAAAATAAATAGTAATATTTTTTACCTTTTCTCTTAATAGCAGCTTCTCATCTTTTGATAATAAACCATGTAGGATTTTAAGGAGTGTTGTTTTGCCGCTACCATTATCTCCATAAATGACAGATATCATTTCGTTTGAAAAATCTAACTTTAATTCCCTTGATGAATCCTTAAATCCATTAATAATAATTTTTTTGAATTTAATCACGTTTAATTCTCCTTTCACCTATATTAACTCATTATAAATATCTTAAATTTTACTCAGGCACAAACACCTTCAATAAATTGAATGTGAACTTAATAAGCCTTTATCTAACACATTAGTTTATAGGTCTTTCTCTAACATACAATAAAATGTTTAACTTTTTGTAAATCGTTTTCTACCTATTATCTCATCATAAGCGTTGCTCCTTAGTTTAGCTTCCTCAATAATCTCGGTATCAAATCCCCACTGGTCTCCATAAACTCCAACAAGATCTTCAAGAGTTAAAAGATTTGGATATTTTAATAATGCGTCGAATATTGCACTAAGAGCATCTTGGCTTTTCACTAAACTAGTACACACATTAATTAGTTCTTTATCATTTACGGTTACTATTTGCATAAATCGGGTGGGATTGTATCCTATAGACTTATTATTCTTGACTACTTCTTGAACAGCATTTCTTAAACTATTAACCTCTGGTAATTTTTCCACTTCTATCCCTCCAAACCTTAATCACTTTCTTAATTTTGATATCCCAATCGAATGTCCTCACGGAAACATTCACTTTTCTTCCATACCATGGGCTAGATTTGTTTAATTCTATCTTTTTCGTTTCAAATAAAGAGAGAAATGCACTAGTTCTGTCCAACACTACCCTCATATGGTGATTTTCACCAATGTAACCTAATCTTCAATTTTTTTCATTAATTCATAGTAGGATATTATTGAGAAATCTAACTTCTTATACCTAGAAGTAAATAGTTTATTTGTTACCATGTATGGTATCACCTCATAATCCATAGCTTCTAAACCTAAAACAGATATTACTTTAGAAACGCTATTCCTCATATAGTCAATTCTTCTCTGAAATTTTTCGTCATCTTTATGCTGGAAGAAGAAGCTTTTTTGCTGCATTTGATCCTCGTAAATTGATCCTACTTTTTGTAGAACTTTGCTTTCAATTATCCATATTTCTCTTTTTGATTGATTAACAGCAAAAACATCATAATCACCTAAGTAATCGGGGAATTCACTTTTAGGATATCTAAATGCTAGTTCAAAATCAGAAAAAACAGGGTGAAACCCCTTTTCTGTAAATGCGTTAGCTATATCCTTCACCATCTCATCTTCATATCTTTTTTTCCATTTTGTTAGTACATCTTTTACACTTTGTAAGCCTATTTCGTAAGGTAGATACCAATCTAGTAATCCACTTCTCCAAGATGTAGCTAATTGTTTAATAACAACTGGAGAAAATATACATTTGCTGTCTTTAATTATAATAGGTTTAATATCAAATCTATCTTTACGGTTTTCTCGATCCCAAAATGGTAAAATATCATGATTTGTTCCATTCAAAAATTTTAATTTACTACAATCAAGTGTAATAAAATGTAGAGCATTTTCAACTTTTTCCATATCTTTATGCTCTATTAACAGTTTAAAGAAATCACTTATCAGATCAGCCTTTGGAGCTTCGAAAACATTTGGATATATCTCCTTTACAAATGGCTTTTCTACGACTTCTAGTTGTAGGTACTCAAGTAAAGATATTAATAAGCTCAGTTCTATTCCTGTATCTGCTAAAAAAGCTTTTGAACATTGAATTAGGTACTCTTTATCTATTTCGTCGTTTTTAATTGTGTAATCATTTTGTCCATACTTTCGCAGGATCATTTCCTCATACTGCAGACTACTATATTGAGACAAAACAGTATCGACCTTGTATTCATTATCAATTTGAATAGATACATCAAGATCCGAGAAATGGCAATTATCGGCATTGTCTTGAAGTACAACTAGCCAATCAGCAAATGCCAATAAATTTTGAAATTCAGCATTATCACAGTCAGGCCTGTCGTTCTCTTGACGCTGGACTGCAAGGTTACTCTCTAAAAGATACTGAGCCGTTCTTAGATTTCGCCTATTTTCTTCCCGAATATTTCTTGTTTTCTCCTCAAATTCACTTTGAACTAAAGGATCTAAGTCTTTAAAACTTGAGTATCGTTTGAGATTAATAATTATCCCATGCAATTGAGTAGAATAATAGTTCAAAACTTTGTTGTGTAAGTTTATTTTGTCATATTGTGATATTTGATTCTCAAAAACTTTTACAATTTCTGTCTGCATTTTTCTTATTGCGCGGGTCGCTTTTCTTCCTCTATATTCTCCAGTCTCTACACCTGCTTTCAAACAAACTTTTGCAATTTCTTTCCTTGCTTTTACAAGGCTTTGAGTTTTTATTTGAATATCTGGCGCCATATCAGAATAATAGTAGTCTAGTTTTACTGTAAATACGCCCACTTCTTTTTTTAGTGAAGAGTCATTTTTGACAATCGACTCTAATTTTTCAAAGGAAGACTGCATATATTTTTTCAGAGGAGAAACTAACTCCAAAAAATATGCCGATTCTATACTTTTATCACTAGCATTCATTATGCTCGACATTAACTTATCTATATTAACTGCATATCTAATAATTATTGTATCTGTTCCGACATAAATGTCACTAAAGACATATTTTTTATCCTTGTCTAAAGTAAATCCAGAATGGTCAACTCCTTTTGCGTAATGCATAGGCATATACATAACTTGCAGTATTCTTCTCTTTAGGAGTGATGACGAGGCAAGTATTTCTCCGTATCTATTAAAAAGACGCTGATTTAAGTCATCAATAGTTCTTAGTGCAGCATGATTATCATGCGTGAAGTCTTCTTTTATAAAAAACTCTACGTTATGGGCAAGAAAAAGAAAAGTTGATGCTCCAATCCTTTTACCATCTCCCCCGAAACCTCGACATCCCTTGTGATCAAAATGTGAGTATCCCAAATCCACTTCTTTAACTTTCCAATCAAGTGGGTTAGCAAACATTTCAGATTGTAAACCAAAAGGGTAATTATTCAGGTTGTTTGTAAAGTATTCAAACACGTAATGATCTGCACTTCCATATGATACAGAAATTAGACCGAACTCAATTGCGCCTGATGCAATATGTTGGTGTGCATTTTTCCAAGAAAAAAAGAGATTACTCTTTCCACCGATAGCCATTATTTGGGCCTCTTCTGTCTGTTCATATTCAATAAAATCTAATAGCTCATTGAAATCTTCCATAAAACCCAACATATAAAACAAATCAAGAGCAGAACATGAGAAATTTTCTGTAGCATTACCAAATAATGCTCCATGTGCAGATATATCAGTGAGCGGTTCAATCAACAAGATATATACTGGCATTTCGGCTAAAACATCAAATGCATATCCACCTTTTAGCTCTTTTCTGTATATCGTTTCACAGAAACGGAGTTGATTTCTTTCATGCAATGAATTTATTAAATTAATTTCATTGTTAATGCTATCAACATTATTAAAGTCTCCTTTATTTATCGCAACTAACACTCTGTCATTACTGACAGTCATAAATGCTAAATGATTGTCAGTGCATAGTTCCCCTGTGCTTCTATTAAAAACTTTAGGAGCAATAAGTACTCTTGACCTAGTATTATCCGAAAAATTAAAGGAATTTTCTAACAGACTCCTAAATGTCAAGTTGATATGGCGATTGTATTCCTCCGCTGTCGCCAATGAAAGAAGCCTTTTATAAAAATCTACCATTATTGAGGTATTAAAAAGCGGATAGTAATCTCCCTTATATACGAAAAAATGGCGCATTTCAATTGGGCCTTTTTGATGTCCCATTATTTGAGAAGCTTGGTTGGCGTGTTCTATAAATTCCTTTGAATTTAAAAGAGAATTCACAGCAAGCCAATACTGCTCGGAAGGAATTTCAAAAGCTATATCATAATTTTCATTAAATAAAGTGTTACTATCAGCAAGCGAATTAATTATTATACGATTATAATGTAAAATATTTTTAAGGTCAGCTGTCATTTCCATAACTTTTGCTAATATAGGCATAAATTGCATAACACCGAACACTTGCTCATGACCGGTACCAAGAATCACCGGAAAAGTCTCACTATCAACATTAATCTTCACTTCGCCAAAATCATTTAATGTCAAGTCTTCTCTATATGTGATTGGCAAATAAATAGCAATTTCATCAAAAAACGCTTTAAATTCAGAATATTCCTCAATATCTTGTTTTCCAAACTCTTTAATATTACTCAATGACTGATTTAGCGTTAATGTTTGAGCTAACGCAGAACGATTATCTGCCCATGAATTAATACAGAAAATAGCCCTTGTTACATCTTCAATGGTATATTGAGAAATAACTTTCTCAAGTTTCTTTGAATTATCCTCAATATATTCAAAATCTGACTCAGAATTTTCAATTGGTATAGTATTTACATTTGAGATATTACGACCAGACTTATTAATACAACACTTTTTATATTTATTTCCACTTCCGCAAGGGCACGGATCATTCCTACCTACTTTTACCATTTTAATCTCCTAAACCATTAAATATTTTTAATTTCTTTGCAACCATTACAACTTCCGCATGATGAACTGTATTAGATCTATCGCTAGAGATTTCTCCATTCGGCTTTGTTCCTATTTTCGCTTCGCACCTTAGATAAATCTTTTCGTCATATAAGTCAAGCTCCGCTTCAAAATCCATTAATTTATTGGAATCACAATTATATGTATAGACTGTAAACTTATTTAGAGTTTTACACTTTCTATTAAGAGCTTCAACAAACTTTTTTTTCTGTTGATCTTTTTTCAGAAATGTCACCTGTTTACCTAGTTTAACATCAGATGTTTTCCATCCAGCGTTCACCCACGAACTAGCATGTGAATGTGTTCCTATTAGTTCATTCGCCCACCAGGCTTGAAAGTTATAGGCTGAATTAGGTAATTTTAAATTTAATATTTCCTCAATCTCCCCAAATGTTAGTGTGTAGCTGATAACGCTTCTTCATTATTTTTAAGATAATTATATAGTCTTCGATATTTGCCTTTATACACTTATATCCATCCTTTATCAAGTGATCTTATTCTACTAAAATTTTACACTAATTGTTTTAAAAATAAAAAACTACTTATATTGTTTAAAAGTTATAAGTTTTGGACATGGAGAAAAATTTCATAATTTATTATTGTTATTGCTGTTGTTTTTGTCTAAAAGTTAGTCTGAAATAAAAAGCACAGAAGTTATATGACTTTAGACAACAAGAGAGGAAAAAACATCTATGGCACTGATTGGATATGCAAGAGTATCTACAAGAGAGCAAGAACTCGAATTACAAATCGAAAAGTTAAAGGAGTACGGCTGCGAAAAAATCTTTATGGAGAAACAAAGTTTTATAATTTCGGGGAACTTATAAAGACGCAGAGCTTGTATTTCTCCCCCAAGTTTTCACTTTTAAACCAATCCATTAACGACGACAGTTGGAGTACCCCACCTTTGTATGGTTCCGATAGGCTCAATATACATATTATGAAAGAAGGGATAAGACCTTCGGTCTCTTATTGAATAAATAAGTGAGTGAAATTTCGAAAAAATCCTGATACAGCAAGGGATAGAGGAGGAAAGAAAAAAGGAGAAAAAGAACTCTTTTCTCCCCTATCTTGCTTCTATTATCCCTGGCTCCTATTGAGGAAAAACCGGGATGATATTGAATCAGGACTGAAAATCGGAAATGTTTATTTTTACAAGGTGATGTTTATTTTTGGGTTACAATTTCAATACCAATTGCGCTACCGCTTCAACGTGCCCAGAGTGTATGTGGCAACACAAGAGATCTGGTGAGTTTAAATTTTTTCGAAACACCCGTTTTCCACTCAAGAAAAGGAAAACCTCATTCAAACATCATTCATCTTCATATTTATTACTTTATCATCTACAATTTAGATTTTTATTTAAAGTGTGTAAAATAACTACCAAAAAAATCACTTAGCGATTTGAATTTCATATTCCCACTCCTTTTTTTGAAGACACAAAACCTTAATTGCGTTAGAATAGCGTTTTTAATCAATTTTAAAATATCATTGAAAGTGATGAGACATACCTCGTGACAGCGTTCTTAATGGCAGAAATAGTAGTAGTTTTATGACTATTATTCCTGATGGTAGAGACTCGCAAGGAGTTCAGTTTTGTATAAGAAAAAATAGCACTTCAAACGCTTAGGGCTAATCTCCCAAAAGTTTTCTCTAATTTATGACAATTATTTTAAGTAAAGGTAATAAAGTTGTATAATAGTAGATATCCGTATTTGGTTGTTAGTCTTTAAATGTATTGGTTGGTCATCTGATAAGTATAGAATATAGGAGGTTCTCTAGATGAATGTAACCTTATCCGCTAGCGGGACTTGGAAGGTGGACAATTCAGATCAACAGTATTATGGCGACTTGTACTTAAATAAGGATGAAGGCGGAATAGCTCTTTATATTAGAATACCTAACAGTGGAAGCCCTATGAGTTATTTAGAACTCCCACTTAAAATACCTTTTATTAATGGCTCAACAATGAATGGAGCAAAAATAACTTTAATAGACTGTGTAAGAATAAAAACTGAGAGTAGAATCGGTTCTGAAGAAGTTTATGGATACCAAGCAAATTATATGCTTGATGGTGTTAACTTTGAAACTGAAGATGATATTGAGTTTTCCAAAATGAAAATAAGCATACCTGGAATAATAGAATGGGGAGGTATTTCTAACTATGTATATCCTGTATACGATGGTAAAAGAGACGTCTTAATAGAGTTAGAAGTTACTGAACCAATTGATATCTATTCCAACGAAGACTATTCCTTATCATACTTTTTAGACTTTTCCTATCCAGGCTTTAATCTTATCCAAGAAGAGATTACTTTAAAGCAAACTCCATATCTAATTATTGAATCTAAGTCTCTTCAGCCATTAAACTGGTTTATGAATAAGGCCAACCAAATGAAAAGGCTTATTGAAATTGCAATGGCTGAACCTTTTGGGTTTGATAATATGATTGTAGAATCACCAGAAATTTATTATGAATTTGAAGATAATTTAAAACGTACAAGAGCTATAGAGGTTATTCACGCTAATAAAGAAATTATCAGTAAAAATAAAAATAACCGTCGTAGACTTAGACATGACTTTCTTTTTAACCTAAACGAACTAAAAAATGCAAACTTCTCGAAATGGCAAGAAATTTCATCAGTTATGGAACCAATAATAGAGTTGTACATTAATAGTTTATATAATAAAAAATTATCCATTAGTCGCCATTTTCAAAACATGGTACAAGCTTTAGAAACATATCATTCTCGTAGAATCTGCAATACTTTACCTAATTTTAAGAAAAGGGTTGAAAAGTTAATCTCTATTAGACCTGAAGGCTTGAGGGATGAGGATAGAGAGTTTTTACTAAAAGGTAGTTATAAATACGTCACTTTAAGAAGTCGGTTAGCTGATTTATTATTAGCAGACTTTACTTATTATTTTTATACTGCAGATATAAAACATCTTGACTTCCCTAAGATAATTTCAGACACTAGAAATTATTTTACTCATTATGATCAAAAGCTTGAAGATAGAATTCTCAAAGGTGATGACTTAATTAACGGGTTTCATATTCTCCGAAATATTTTAGAGTTTTATCTACTCAAAGAGTTCGGTTTTGACGAGGAATTTATTCATGAAAGAACAAGGGAAAGAATCAAGCCTCTTATAACAAGTATTGAAATTAAGCAAGCTGATGAAAGAAAGAAACAAGAACAAGATTCTATGTAGCGCCCCTTTGACGGAGCGCTCTTATTTTCTATCTTTATCTCTATCTGTTCTTTCTGAATCCAAGTAAATTAATACTACATCAGAAAATGTCTTCAATGATTTCCATTGCTATTCGTTTTCCCCATCAATCTGTTTTCCCCATCGCTTCAGTAACTCAACTAACTGTCGACTTTCTTGAGTACAGCTTGCTAATTTGAGACTTTTCCTTATTATTTCTTTCTGATTGGTGACTGATCTAGCAGCCATTTCTTGTATCTCTACTTGAAAACTTCTATCTTCTCTATCCTTCACAGCATCTTTTACCCCTATAATAGCTAATACCTCAGGGTGTAGGTCAAAATAAAAAATCATATCTGAGCCTTGTATAGGTTGCTTAGGAAGGTGCCGGCAGGATTACTACCTTTAATAACTCTTCTTAGACTATTTTCATCTAATAATAGTTTTGCTTATTAATGTCTTCTTGGCTAATTATAGAAACGAGGGCTCCTACTGAGTTAAATATTAAATTTTTTCCAACATATTATAGATAGGTAGGTATAAACTGGAGATTCGGGAGGATCATTTTATTATTCGCATTAACAAATTTTTCGTACTCTTTTTTTCCTGAAAAAACTTTTTTTTAAAAGTAAGATATTTATATTGGGGGTGAAAAAGAAGCTGTTCCAAAAGTGGAAATGGCATTAAGTTATTTAAAATCTTATCTTGGAGTTGAATTCATAGCCTCTAAAGGTACTACAAAACAGGATTATATAGAATCAATAAAACTTTGAAAGACTGCTTAATTGCCCCTCTTTTGTCTTCTTCGAATGTATAAAATAGTAATTGTTTACTAGATACGAATAAATTGGTAATATTATCATGTGAGTCAAGTTTCCATTTCCCTTTGGTTTATTAAATTTGGAGGTAAATGGAATATGAACACTGAAAAGGCTAATATACAATCACAAAAAAAGGAAACAAATGCATTACCAGTAACAAATGAATTACAAGATACACCTGAGTCAAAAGTAGGACAGTATTCCCAGGAGGTTATGGATTACCAAGGACGGGCTAATGGGTTTTTTACTTACACAAAAGCCTGGTTGAATTTGGCTTGGATTGCTGTAATTGGAGTACTGATAGGGTTTGCAATTATAAAAAATGACCCATCAATAATAGCACCAGAAGCACCATATGTACCAATCGAAACACCTGCAATACCAGAATTACCTGTAACAGTCTAATCTAAGACTTATAGTATGCATCTAAATTCTACTAAGTATGCTTCACATTAATGGGTTGCAACCCCAGAGATGTTGAGATTCTGTTTTTCGCCGAAGGGACTAGGACTGCTGTATGGTGTGGAATGAAAGGCATAAAAAAAGGAGTTTGCGTTTACCAGGCGCAAACTCCTCTTTCGTTTTTAGAAGAAAGGCTGCAACTACCCTCTCCTATGTTGCTTCATAAGTCAAAAAACTTAGGAAGCTATTTTCATGTTTAAAATTCGTACTCGAAATTGTGTACATCATTGGATTTCACTTCCCTCATTTTCCCCACTCAGTGATTGAGTGAGTTACTGTGATTGCTCTAGTAATTTTTAAATAAAATGTTTTGAGGTAAGATCAACGGAAATGATTTCCACACTGTCAAGCTATTTTTATATACATCACACTTTCATTATAGACAGTGAACATAAAAAAGTAAACATAGATTGTAATATATATCATTTCACGACACATCGTTAGTTAATTCCTTAAGAGTATTATTATCCCACCAAACTCGCTTAAGTGATAGGAATGTTAAGATAAGACAGACAGAACATATGTTGGACATGAAAAATATCCCAATGTCAAAGATTTTTTAACGAAATTAGGTTCGGTTTAGCATGACTTTATTTTAACTAGCAAAGGTTTATTTTGGTCTTACTATTTGTGCAGTCGTTTTAGAAATTTTCATTTCCCACTTAATTTCCCGCTATTTCTTAGTTCGTTGAGAGAAAAGACATTTTCCTTCTCCCCCTCTTTTTTCCCTTATTTTAATAAAAAAACCGTTTTCATGGGCTTTTTTTACGATTGATGATTTGTAAGCCCTGACTGGCTATTTTTTCCACAATTTATACACAATTTCTTTTCTAACTGATTAGGCAGGATGAAAATGTTTATTGTGATGAAGTAGGACTTCTAATGGTTAGTTACAATTTCTGTACAACCATAATAAACCCCTGCTTTTTTCTGCCCCTCCAACCCGCATTCCACCGTTTCAGTCATAATAAAGATTTGCTACGGAACCCCTATTTTGAAGGTTTTTCGGTTCAAAAATGATCGTTTTTCGGGCCTTTTTCGGCTGTTTTTTCATGGTTTTTTCGGAGTTATAATAGAGTTTTGCTAACAAAACAAAGATAATGGAGATAAGAGGTCTAGAATAAAGAGAATAATATTGGATGAGTATTGAATTGTTATTGAAATTATATTGAATGAGATATTGAAGAAACCCAGTAATATCAATGGTTTAGGTACATAACCGTATTGAAAAGATATTGAAAAAGATATGAAAAAACTCGGGATCCTGATTAGGAAAGCCCGAGAATTTATTGGATTATTTCTGAAAAAGCAATTGTTTATTATGACAGAATTGGTGGTGAAGTTAGCAAGAGTTTATTTTGACAGTCAAGTGTTTATTATTGATCTACATAGTAGAATGAAGAGTTTTAGATACAAGAAAATAGATTTGCTACTTAAATTACTTTCTTAACCTTTTGGTACAAAACCCACCAAGTAAGTTATCATCCACACTACCTTTAAGAAGTGAATTATTTTAGAATATAGAATCAGACCGAACCTGTTATAGCATCCAGTTCGATATTATTTTAATTGTTCATTTTCAATTTATCTATATGTCCACCTATTATGAATTCGAGATTATCATTAATTTTCTTAGAATCCCAATCCCACCACTTTATGGTTAGCCATTCCTCTATTACTTTATCTGAATAACGTTTTTTTATAATTTTTGCAGGATTTCCTCCAACAACCGTATAAGGGGCTACATTTTTTGTAACAACAGATTGTGCAGCAATAATTGCTCCATCTCCAATTTTGACTCCAGGCATAATTGTTACATCTCTTCCTATCCATACATCATTTCCGACTTCAGTATCTCCTTTAATCGGCAGGTCGTCTAGGGAAGGTACATGCATTTTCCACCCACTGCCAAACAAATGGAAAGGATACGTTGAGCCATCCATTTGATGGTTCGCTCCATTCATAATAAATGTTGATCCTGGACCTATCGAACAAAACTTTCCTATAATCAGTTCATCACCTATTACTTCATAGTGATATAGAACTTGTTCTTCAAATGACTCTCCATGTTTACTATCGTAGTACGAATAGTCACCAACGGAAACATTTTTTCTTGTTATAGTTGGCTTAATAAATTGAACATTTTTATTTCCTTCTAATGGAAATGGCGTTTGTGGATTTGGTCCAGGAAAATTTTTAGCAGACATAAACTCACTCCTTTATTTCATTGTTTAAAGATGACTTACTAATTTAATCACAACGCATTATTTTACACGGGCCGAGGCAGCGAGTTATATTTTCCAAAAAAGATATAATTAATAGTCATATTCTTGATTTCAATTTACATTTATTCAAAAAACACACTAGGATATTCAACAACTCCTGAAACTTTATCGAGTGTATTTTCACCTAATTCAATTGCCATGAATGCCTCATCCGGTACTTCAAAAGGAGCTTTTATACCCAAGTAGATGCTTTTTTGAACCCGAACTTCGGATAATACTCTGGATGCCCCAAGACAACAACTGAATGAAATCTTAGCTCTTTTGCTTTTTTCAATGCTTCACTAATTAATAACTTACCTACGCCTTGATTTTGATATTCCGGTAATACAGATACAGGTGCAAGAGCGAGTGACTCTACAACTTGAACGTCATTCTTAATTCTGATCTTGGATAATAGAATATGTCCCACTATTCGATTATCATCATTATCCATCGCCACTAAAGATAATTTCGGAATAAAGACATTTGAGTTTCTAATTCGACACACCAAATTATGCTCATTTTTATCACTATGTTCTGCATTAGCAAATGCACATTTTACTACTTTTTCAGTTATTTTATAGTCCTTAACCTGTTCTTGTTTAATTATTATGTTCATTTTCTTATAGCTCCTGTTCGAATACAAATTTTCACTTTACTCTTTCCCTAGAAATGTTGTAATAACTCGGGTAAACTCTTCAGGTCTCTCTTTCTGCGGCCAATGTTTACACCCTTCCATTACATACATTTCGGAGTCCTTAATAGCCTCATGTGCTTCTATCGCATGTTTTATAGGAACTGTCGCATCTTTTGAACCATGAACGATTAATGTTCGTTTCTTAATTTCAGATAAACTTTCTGCCAACTTCGTTCTAAGTCCCGTTCGTGTAATCTCACTTCTCTGAAATGACATAAATGCTTTACCAGCATGTGGTTCTTGTAAAAAGGCATAAATTTCATCTACAAGTTCTTCTGATACATTATTAGAATTTCCAAACAAACTATTTAGCAGAGTCCACTTCACAAATCTTCTGCTTTTACTTGACCATTTATACGAAATCTCATTTAGGAATGATTTTGTATACCAATATGATAAAAGATGGTAAGGAAGTTTACTAAATAGCCCCCATGCACCTACTAATACTAGCTTTTCTACTCTAGCTGAATGTTCGAGCGTAAATCCAAGAGAAATTCCTCCACCTAAAGATAGTCCAATCAAGTTAGCCTTTTCCAGGTGAAGACTATCCATTATTTGTTTCAAAATATCAATGTAAAAGGAAAGTGAATATTCTACATTAGGTTTATCACTTTCTCCATACCCAGGAAGGTCAGGGGCAAATACACGGTGTTTTTTTGATAAAAAACCTATTACCTCACTCCAAGAAATTTTTGCTGAATCAACTCCTGCTCCATGCAAAAGTATCACTGGAGAACCAGATTCCCCAGCCATGTAGCAGTTGACATCTATATCATTTAGTTTAAGTTTTACCGTTTTAATTTCTGGCAAGTTTCCTAGCATAGTAATCCTCCTCTAAAGATGTTTATTTATCAATGGTTAGCTTAACAGTACGATCTGAAAGCTATTCTACAAAATTTAGACTACTCAAAGAAATCACCCAGAAATATCCCGTCTATTATATCCACTAAAACCAATTATAGATAGTACAAAAGAAATCAGTATTAATACCACCATCGCCATAAAATTCACGTTATCTATCGGAATTTGCGGGATATAATCAAAGACTGACAAGTTATTCATCCATTCCGGGAAGTCAAACAAGTCTCCAAGATAGACAACAACAAAACAAAAGACAACATAAAGCCAAATCAATCCAGTTAGCTTTGGAACTACCCCAACCAATCCTATTACAAGGCTAATTACTACCCATATCGCTGGTAAATAAACATAAGCCGAAGCAAAAGTTGTATCAAACGATATCGCTTCATCCATCACTACTTCACCTACCGACCATAACCCCAGAGCAACAAGGGATTGCATGATAAAACTGACAACAACCGCTAAGAGAAAGTGACTACCTAGTACACGAGTTCGTGATATTGCACGAGTATAATAGTTTTCTGTAAGATTCCTCGTCTCTTCACCTTTTACCTTTAATATTACCATCACTGCAGGAACAAGGCTGATCAATGACATGATTGCCATTAGCAATGTAATAAATTGCTCCGTCATCGTATAATCTGAATCGATCACAATAAATGCTTGCATAAACTCATTTTCAGCAAAATAGGTTTCTAAATCTCCTAAAATTGCCCCAAAAGAGCTACTTAAAATAAACAGTCCAATAGCCCAAGCAATTATATTCGTACGCTGTAACCTTAAAGCAAGTCCCAATGATGTTTGTAAAAATGGGGAAGCGTGTGTCTTACCTTTTCTTGCTGCTATAAATCCAGCCCCCAAATCACGTATAGAGTGTAAATAAAAAGCAATAACTCCAAACATAATAGCAACGATACATGATAATACAACCGGCCACCAATCATTTTCCACAAATACGCCAGTTTTAACTGTCCAGCCAAGTGGCGATATCCACGACAGTTCCTCACTACTCACATCTCCTATGGCTCGAATAAGATAAGCTATTATTAATAACATAAAAGAAAACATAGTAGTTCCTCTTGATGTTTCTGTAACCTGAGCAAAAACTGCTGTGAAGCTAGCAAATAGAAGCCCCGTTGCACCTAAAATGGAACCATATAATAAAGACCCTTCTAAATCCACACCCTCTATCCCAAGGGAAGCCAAGCCAATCCCTGTTAAAATAGCTAGTAAAATATTTGTTGATACGATAACAATCATTATCGCACTTACAGATGATAAGCGACCCACAGAAAGAGCCCGAACCATTTCAATACGACCCTCTTCTTCATCCCCACGTGTAGCCCGCCCTACAAGTAATATACTCATGATAGCTACTGCAATAGCCGTAAAGAGCAACATTTCATTGGCAAACATGGCACCTACAGAATTTACATATTCCTCCATTTCATAACCTGTTCCAAGCATCGCCACCATAACCGGATTATCCATTGTCAGTGAAGCAGCTTGCCTCGATTCTTCATCGTTATAAATACTTGGGTAAGCAGAAGCAACAGACAAGGTGATTCCTATCAAACCAATCAACCAAACGAGGATTTTAAATCGTTGTTGTTTAAAATAGAATGCTGTTAATTGATTCGTCCCTTTAAAATATCTCGCAACCATTATAACGACCCCTCCATCTTAGAGTTAGAGTATTCTTCGCCTTGATAATGACGCATAAACAAGTCCTCTAATGTTGGTGGGGAACTTTCTAATTTTAAAATCCCAAACTCAGCTATATACCGAATAACTGTATCCATTTCCTCTGCATCTACTTGAAGAGTAAGCTCTGAATCTTTTTCTTCCAAATTATGAATTCCTTTTAGTTCGTTTAGAGAAGTTATATGTTCTTTTGTTTTAATCGTTAAATGAGTACGGGTTAAGTGTCTTAGTTCATCTAATGTTCCTGTTTCAATAATCTTCCCTTGACGGATAATCCCTACCCGATCACATAATTTTTCTACCTCTGATAAAATATGACTCGATAGCAGAACACTTTTACCCGCTCTTTTTGCATCAAGAACACATTCCTGGAAAATATTTTCCATCAACGGATCAAGTCCTGACGTCGGCTCATCTAAAATATATAGATCGGCATCAGATGCAAACCCAGCTATTAATGCAACCTTTTGTCTATTCCCTTTCGAATACGTCCGGCTCTTTTTCGTTGGATCAAAATTAAATTTCTTTATTAGTTCCTCTCTTTTTGTTAGATTTGTACTTCCATTCATCTTCATAAAAAGATCAATTACTTCCCCACCAGTTAGATTTGGCCATAGATTCACATCGCCAGGTACATATGCTATACGTTTATGAATGTCAACCGCATCGGCCCAAACATCCTTACCAAAAACTCTAGCCTCTCCCTGTGTAGCCTTTAACATACCAAGTAATATTCGAATGGTCGTTGATTTCCCCGCTCCATTTGGACCAATGAAACCAAACACTTCCCCTTTTTTCACTTCCATATTCACACCATCTAATGCCGTAAACTTACCAAACCTTTTCTTCAAATTGGTTACTTTTAATATACTCATATTTCAATCTCCTTTTTAGTTATGAAATATTTTTATCCATTTAGTTCATAATATATAAAATTACTGGTTCTTGCAATAGTTTTTGAACTATTTATATTGTTTTATTACATATTTTTTATTAAACTATCAATGAGGTGAAGAAAATGGATGGGTTTGAAAAACGTAGGGAGCAAAAGAAAAGAGACATATTAGAAGCCGCATTAGCCTTATTTATGGAGTATGGAATACAAAAGGTATCCATTACAGAAATAGCTAAAAAGGCCAATGTATCGCAAGTCACCATATATAATTACTTTGAAAGTAAAGATAATCTAGTTCGTTTAGTTTTTAAGTTTTATGTTGATGAGATATGGGATGAACAAAAACATCTATTAGTTAATGACCTTCCATTTAATGAGAAGATTAAAAAGATTATATTTGAAAAAGGTATTGCCGCTAATCAAATAAGCGAACGATTTTTTCAAGACTTTATGAAAGATTATGCAAGTGGGCAGAGTTATGTTGAAGAAGTATATCAAAAGGAAGCCCTTCCACTCTTCATTAAACTTTTTAATGAAGGTAGAGAACAAGGATATATTGACTCTGAGATATCAGATGAAGCTATTTTATTCTATTTAAAGATGTTTCAAGAATATTTGCAGCGTGAAGATGTTGCCATAATGACACTTCCAATAGCAGAGGATCTTACCAAGCTGTTCTTTTATGGCATAGCTGGTAGGAAAGAAGATTAAGATGCTGCCCAACTAGAAAAGTTGGGCAGGACTTTTTAAATTAAGTAGCTTTTAGGACAGAAAACTTGTTTATTTTCGGATTACTCCTTGGGCTTATCTCCAATTAAGCCAAACAAGAACATTTGAGAGAAAGCATAATTATTGTAAATTTTTGAAACAACTGATGGAATTGTCAAACCATAATCCAAGTAGGTGTTTAAAATTTGCTGTGTAAAATCTTTCTGATTCGTTAAAGCACTTTCCTGCAATTCCTTTACTAACTGTTTACTAACTTTTTCCCTTCCACCAAGTGCTTGTTGCAACTGATAGCCTGCCCTATACAATTCAGTAGCAAGATCTTCATCTGATTTCTGGTGTTCAGCTACATAGTTAGAAATCCAATCCCGCACTAGCGAAGAAGCATCTTTATTATTTTCCTTTGCGATCTGTTGGAAACTCTCTTTTAGTCCCTTCGATATACGTAAATTCAAATTCGTATCCATTTTAAGATAATGCCTCCTTAATAGAATAAGTTAATTATAATCCTTTGTATTTACGCAGTCAATACATCGTGTTTACAAAATCAATAAATTTTGGGAGTTGGAATAAAGATTAGTGAAAATAATAAAGTAAAAGATAAAATAGTAGATGAATTTTGACTTTTTATCGAAATAATGTTGAGTGGAATATTGGATAACCCAACAAGATTAAGAGTTAATATAAAGAAAGGGAAGAAATCAAGCTCTATTATTTCCTCTCTTTCATATATAATCTACTCATAACATAGTGTTAGTTCTAATAGATGTAAAATAGCAAAAAGGTTGAATCTAGTTTTAGATTCAACCCCTCATTTTATCTACGTTTTTTTCTCTTTTGTTCATTTAAAAATTTCCTGGCATTCTTCATGCCGCCCATCTTACTAAACATATTATTTAGCTTTTCTTTTTCTGGCATTTTAGAATTTAAGCCTTCATACTTTGTTTCTTTTTCTAGTTTTCGATAGCTTTCTAACCTTTCAATTGACAAGGTCCCAGCCTGAATTGCCTTTTGTACGGCACATTTTGGCTCATTCGTATGCGTACAGTCATTAAATTTACACTTTTCCACTAAGTCCTCAATATCGACAAATGTTTTTGACAAATCTGCACTAATTATTCCAAGTTCACGCATACCTGGATTGTCGATCACAACACCAGAATCAGGCAGCATGATTAATTCACGCCTTGTAGTAGTATGCCTACCTTTATCATCACTTCTAACTTCATTTATATCTAAAAAATTTTGACCAAGAATTCGATTTATTAGCGTTGATTTTCCAACACCGGATGAGCCAATGAATGCAACTGTCTGCCCTTTTGAAAGATATCTTTTCAATGATTGATATCCATCGTCAGAAGCACTTGTTACATGCACTTCTACACTTATAGCTATAGAAGATACTTCATTCAGTTTGGTATCTACATCAGAGCATAGATCTGATTTGGTTAGGACAACAACAGGAATCGCACCACTATCCCACGCAATAGAAAGATAACGTTCCAATCTTCGTAGATTAAAATCATTATTTAGCGACATACAAATAAATACGGTATCAATATTTGTAGCGACAACTTGTACATTTTCCTTTGAACCTGCTACTTTTCATGCAAAAACACTTTTCCGTGTTAAGACATGATGAATAATCCCATTTCCTTGAGAATGCTATCCTGTCGATCATTACAAAATCACCGACTGCTGGAAATTCAGATAAACCTTTAACATTAAAGTGAAATTTCCCTGATATCTCAGAAAAAATCTCACCGTTTTCCGTTATCACCTTGTATACGTTTTTGGTTTGTGATGAAACTCGACCGATAAATAAATCTTTATATTGTTTAGACTCCTGAATAAATTGTTCAGTAAGTCCTAAATTTTTCAAATCACAATTCAATTTCAGATCCTCCTAAAGTTTAGATTAAAGCCTTTGGAAGGTTCAATGCTTGAATTTACTTTGCATATACCTCCCCGTTTGTTACAATCTCAACATTTAGCTTGTTAATCATAAAACAACATTCCTTTCTTATTAATCTCTTCTCATTTTAACATGATGATAACCTTAGGCTTAATCAGTCATATTAAAACAGTTTTAATATGACTTGATTAATAATCGCAGATAGTTAAGATTTAGTGATGTTTACACGGGAAGCGAGCAATTTCTTTTTATTAGCCAAAATGTTTAGTGCAGAACCGTGCATTTACTTTGCAAAGTTCCACACGTTTATTTGCCATAAACACACACTGCCGATTTTTGTTCATCCCTGTACTTCTAATTATCTATTGAATAATTTATAAATTTTGAAAAGGGATAAAAACTGTTCGTAACTTACATTTTTTAAATCATTTACATTCGCATGTTTTATGGCTTTATGAAATTGATTTTTGGTAAACAGTTTTTTGTACTCCTTGTTAACCCATTTCAACACAAAGTATTTATATTTTTTTCTATCTTTATATGACATTTTTATAGGCTTTCTTTTCAATACAATTAATGAGCTATCCACTTTAGGTTTCGGATGAAAATAATGCCTAGGAATTTTTGCTAATATAGAAATATCTACTTCTGCCATTAAGAGCAATGCTAGTGATCTGTTTGTATTTAATAATCTTTTAGCAAAACCATATTCCACTATTAAATAACTTACTGTAGCCGTACTTTCATAAACAATTTTTCTAATTATACTTGTGCTTATGTTGTAAGGTATACTTCCAAAGATTTTATATGATTTATGTTTAGGAAAATTAAATTTCAAGATATCATCATTTACAATTTGATAGTTAGCGTAATTTAAAAGTTTATCCTGAGTTACCCCACATAATTTAGGATCAATTTCTATAGCTGTCACATAATTACACCGATTTACTAATTCAATAGTAAAATGCCCTTTACCAGCACCAATTTCAAAAATGTTATCATTTTCGTTTAGATCTATCTGTTTCATTATTTTTTCAATATGATATTTTGAAGTAATAAAATTTTGACTATCCTTTATATTTACCTTGTTCATTATAACCTCTCCTATTTAGGTTATAATGAATTCCGTTTTAACAATTCATTATAACCATTTATTTTTCGTTTGGTTGATAATGAACTGTGTCTATTACAAAAACACTAAAAATACGCATAATTTATTTCCCTTTCATTATTTATACAAATAACAACTTTTAGTATCAAATCTATATTATTGTTATTAACTTTCTTGTTCACCAACTCTTTTTATACTTTCTCTACATTTATATTAGCTTTTCAATATTAATTTTTGCTCTTCGATAACATATACAGAATCAGCCACTGACTTAACAAAGGTCCGATCATGTGATACTAGAAGAACTGTACCTTCATATCCATTCAAAAATCGTTTTAATGCCTCCATACAAAAAACATCCAAAAAGTTTGTCGGTTCATCTAAAAACAATACATTATACCTTCCTAAAAATAGCTGACACAATACTAAACGAGTTGCCTCTCCACCACTTAGATCCTGGACATTCTTTTTTATATCATTACTAGTAAAATTCATGGCGTGAAGTACAGCACGGATTTTGCTTTCATTGTAATCACTTCGATTTTTAATAAATTCCAATACCGTTTCTTCTTTTGAGAATTGATAATCCATTTGTTGATACGTTCCTATGACAGCTTTTGGCGAGCTCGTTATCCCTTCCCCATGTCTTAATATATAATGAAGCAACGTTGTTTTTCCTGAGCCATTTTTTCCTGTTATAGCAATCGTCTTTCCTAAAGGAAATTGAAATTTCACATCTCTGAGAAGTGTTTTTCCCCCTGCTTTAAGCGTTAAGCTCTCCCCCATGATCGGAAACTTATTGTGTAACTCTAGAGCTTTTGACTGATGAAAACGAATGATTTGCTCCTCTTTAGGAGCTTCTACCGCTTCTAGTTGTTCCACTCTCTGTTCGATTGCTTTTGCTACACGTTGCATCGATTTTTGACTCGTTCCTTTTGACTTCGTTTCAAACGTTCGATTTCCTTTTACTTTGGTTACTCTCTTATCTCCTTGTGTTACTTTTTCTGCCTTTTTCATTTTTTCTTCAGCAGCTTTCATAAGACGTGTTTTTTCTTTTACATATTTTTCGTGCTGTTCTAATAGTTGTTTCTTCTCTAGCTCTTTCTGACGGATATATTCAGTGTAATTCCCTGTATATTCCGTTACTTTCCCATCTTCCACTTCCCAGATCTTTGTCACCAGTTGATCTAACACATACCGATCATGACTTACAAGTACGAGTGCACCATAATAGTACATCAATTCTTCGATAAAAAACTGCGTACCTTCTGAATCAAGATGCGTGGTAGGTTCATCAATTAATCTAGCTTCATGATAGCTGGAGAAGATTTGTGCAAGTTTGAGTCTCGTTTGTTCACCACCACTAAAGTTACTAATTTCAGTTTCTGGAATCGCCAATTTTCCTTTTAAATCGTAATCAATCTCTGATTCTTCAGGTGTTGTTAATTGGTCAAAATAAGCAAAATCTACGTGACGTTTGACGGAGCCACTTGACGGATGTACGATCCCTGCAAGCAACTTTAACAATGTGCTCTTTCCTGCACCATTTTTCCCAACAATTCCGATACGATCAAACTGATGTACGGCTAGTCGCTCTATCTCTAATACTGTTTTATCTAAATAATTCAATTCTATACTTTCTATTTCAAAGCATACTTTTTCCATAATTGCTACCTCCCGAAAATGATTCATTTCGTACCGATAGCTAGGACCGATACGAGCTTTTTGCTTTTATCTCAAGTTCAAGCTCGTATCAAAAAAACAATAAAAACTGCATGAATATCTCCTCCTATTTTGCTTTCCTTGTTATAAATGCATTTATGACAATCAAAATACCGATTATAGAAAATAATGAGGCAACACTTGTTAGTTCAATCAAAACTCCAGCTACCGCATAACCAATCGGTGTCGCCAATAACGAAATACTTGTCACAAAGCTAAAAACTCTCCCCAAGAGATGAGGTTGTATTTCTGTTTGAATAAGGGCATAGAATGGTGCTGAAAACAATGGTCCAGACAAACCAACCAAACCAGCCATCACAATAAATGCAATGAACAATGAAGGCGGGACGATACCAGATATGAATAGTGCAATCCCCATCAACAGCATTCCTACAGCCATTGTTTTTATTTTATCGAAGCGATCACCTAGTAAACCTAATAGTGCCCCCCCAACAATTAATCCAATGGCAAAAATCACCTCCACTATACCTGCTTCTACAACACCTCTTTCGAAATGATTCCGTGTCATAAGTGGAAAGTAGGTACCTAGTGGAATATAAAGCATAGCGACGATGGTCATTGTCATAGTTAGCTTCAAAACAACAGGATGCTTCACTATCGCATAATATCCTTCTTTCATTTCAGTAATAATACTGATAGAAACCTCTCCTTCTTTTCTCGATACTCTTGGAATGTGAATGAACAATAAAATACTACTTGCCATCACAGCACCAAGAACATCTAACATCAATACCCATTCAAGTGAACTAACTGCAAGCATAGACATCCCAACTGCAGGCCCTGCAATATTTGAAATAGAACTTATCGTCTGTCCCCAACCTGCTACCTTGGTAAGATGCTCTTTAGGTGCAAGTAAAGGTATGGATGCTTGCATTGCCGGCATATGAAATGCAGTTGCAAGTGAACGAATAACTAAAACAAATAACACCAACAAAATACTTGGTTCATAAAAGTACATCGTAATAAATAAGGTTAAACTCCCAAGTGCAACAGTCGTGTCTGCCAAAATCATCATCAATTTACGTGAGTAACGATCCGTAATCGTTCCTGCAAACGGACCAACTAATGCTTGCGGTAAAAACCCAGCGAGGCCTGCTAGTGTCAGTACTAGGGGTGAACCGTCCGTTGTATCCGTTAACCACCAAATAATACTTAATTTAACAGCAGCACTACTCAGTAATGAAAAGAACTGCCCAGTAAAAATCGGAATAAATTTTCTTTTCCAATTTTTATTTTCCATTAATGTTCCCTCCAAAATAAAAAATCACAAGCATCTGCCTGTGATTGAAGTAAAGGGAAAAAGCCCTATCCATATTATATTAGGAAGCCATGAATAGCCATCCACAAATAAACCTACCTTTAGTGAAGGTAAAGCTAATTTGTACAAAAAATAAAGAAAGGCAGAACATTCCGCCTTTCTAACCATTCCATATCATTATCCGGAATAGAGAATGCTGTTAGTACCTATCGTGAAATAGGTTAAAAACACTCCCATATCGGGATAATAGATAACTTTTCAAATATGAAATGAAAGATTATTAAAAAAGGACAGACTAATCCCATTACTCTGCAAACACATAACAGAGCCTTTGATCGTATTCAATTACTGGTTCAAAGTTGGGAAACGTAGTCTCATCGAATGTGTCATTTTTTAATAATCCCCCTTACCGTTTATAAATACAGTGACTAGTATAGTTAATCTTTTGTCAAAAGTCAAAGGAAAATAATCCCTATACAACTCAAGTGATCTATTTTTTAACGTAAGTAGAGTTAGAATCGAAAATGTTTATCTTGGAGTCTCATTCAATCATTGACTAGCATCGGTAAGTATTTCTCACCATGTTTTCCCTTTAAAAGAATGTACCATCATTTTTATAATCTGCTAAAACCCCATCACACTTCATAATTGGAAAAGTTTTTAAAAAAGAAATAGAACAACGATTACTAATAAACCACCCAAAAACCTAAACGTGGTTTTTATTGCTAATAACTGTACAAGTATTAAAACAGCTGGAAATAATAGAATTGTTCCAATCAAAAAAACTATAGGATATAAGCATTAAGGTCGGACGTGTATTATATGATAAGCTGTGAAGAGAGCATCTTAATCTTTATTTACCATTTCTAGATGAACTAGATTTTTTCATAGAAAATAAACCAATAGCCCCTCCAATAACAATCAATAAAATATCTATCGCAATTTCCCAACCTTGAAACATATCAATATAATTCACCAAAAACCAACTTTTTCCGCCATTTGTCAAATGATTTATCAAACCTCCTACTCCCTGAATTAGGAAAAGTAAACTAATTCCACTAATAATTTCTTTCATATTAAACACCTCGTTCATTTTTTTTAATTTAAGATACCTCTAATACCAATATTAAAAAATACTGCACCTACTACACCTATTGCTACTAAAACTGAAGAAATCGGTGCTTCATTTAATTTTGTTTTTATATTTCTCAGAAAGTGCTGCAGTTTATCTTTAAACACAATACTAATTCCTAACAATAATAAGGAAGGTAACACCATTACAAAATTGTACCCAATTATTACAAATATAGAAGAAAAGGAATTAATTGACAGATGATTTAATAAAAAAATCGAATAGAAATAAGGCAATGCCGTCACAAATTCAATAAGAAACACAATAATACCCAAAATAATTATTCCCTTTATTGTTGTCTGTCTTGGAATCCATGACGTAAGACGTTCTATTGTGCTTTCTTTTGGTTTTATGAAGCTAACTAAAACAAGAAGTGTTCCCGTAACAGTATAGAACCAATTGATAAAGTCAAATTCAGATAACTGTTCAATCAACTCCAATAGTGTATCTCCACCAAAGTACAGTAATAAACCTATAATGAAATAACCTAACTGAATAACAAGCAAAAATACAAATAGACGAGAAGATAGCTGATTAGGTTGTGTAAGTAATAAATAGCCCGTAATAGCTAGCACACCAGGACTTAATATATCAACTAAGGCACAAATGGAAATAATAAGTAGGGCTACGGATATATCTATTGATGAGGAAGGCATCATTGTCTCAATGATTTCAATCAAATAATTAGTCCCCCTTTATAAAATGTGATACCATTAAAATAACACAATGTGCTAAAAAAATAATAACACACTGTATTAAAAAAAGGAAGTGGTTTTCTTTGCCCAAATTAGTTAATCATGAGCAAAAAAGAAAATTAATTGCTGAAGCTGCGTGGAAGATAATTATAAACGATGGAATTGAAAAAGCATCTATACGGAGGGTTGCAGCAGAAGCCGGTATGTCTTCTGGTGCTTTAAGACATTACTTCTCAACTCAGGATGAAATGCTCTTGTTTATTATGGACTACTTTTTTGATGCAGGAAAAAAGCGTTCTGATCATAAAGAATGGTCAGAAGATCCATTAAAGGCCGTTGTGGAAGTTTTACTAGAGCTTGTGCCTATCGATGAAGAAAAGAAAATTGAAACGAGTGTTTGGTGGATTTTTGCACTCCGTTCTCTTACGAGTGATGCATTAAAAGAAAAGAAAGACGAATTGACTGATGGTACATATGTCCTAGCAAATTCAATGTTAGAGATATTAACTCAAAAAGGAATATTATTGGATTCAGTTAATGTAGATTTAGAGAGAAGTCGGTTATCTGCATTGATTGAAGGGATGTCATTTCATGCTTTGTTAAGACCAGATGTGTATACTCCAGAAATGGTGAAGGAAGTAATCAGTTACCATTTAAAAACACTCTGTAATAAATAAAAAACACTCGGAAGTAGATAATTCATTCTCGTTAGATTATCTACTTCCACCCTTATGATTATTAATAAAATGAGTATTGATTTGTTATTGAGATTATATTGAGTGGGATATTGGATAAACCCAGTAATATGAATGAGTTAGGACATAACTGTATTGAGAAGATATTGGAAAGGGATGAAAAACTAGGATTCTATTTAGGAAAACTCGAGCTAAAAAAATGACTAAAGCAGCCGGCATTTTTGTATCTTTTTCAACAAAGAAATCTTGCTTCTTTATCCCCCTATACTAAATTTTATATTGAGCGAACAAATTACTTTCTCTTTTTAGCCGAGACAATCAACATCATAGGGCGTCGCATTTCATCCTTCATACTTGGAATATTCATCATATTTTTTGGCGGTTGTGGCTCCACAATCTGATTTATTATAAAACCATTTGAAAGCAGTGTATTTAGATATGTGGTCAGTGTTCTATGATATTTTGTAACCTTTTCTCCCAAAAATACAGTTGTCCGTTTTCCCTCATAATAATAATTATCCACTGGGAAATGCAGAATTTCTCCTTTTTCGTTATAATACCAGTCTTGTGTTCCATAGGAAGTAAAAACAGGGTGTTCAACCGTAAAAATAAGTGTTCCATTTGGTTTTAACATTTTATACAAGTTATTAATCAAATCCTCATAGTCTTCTATATAATGAAACGCAAGTGAACTTAATATTACATCAAAGCTCTCCTCTGGAAAATCCACATCCTCTATGGCACAGCATTCATATTCAACTTCTGGAAAATGAGTTTTTTCTTTTGCTACTTCAAGCATTTTATGAGAAATATCAACACCTACAACAGAAGAAGCACCGTGTTCCATCGCATAAATACAGTGCCATCCATAGCCACATCCTAAATCAAGCACACGCTTATCTTTAAAATCCGGCAGCAGCTTTTTCAATGTTTCCCATTCTCCTGCACCAGCCAATCCCTGTAGTGAGCGACTCATCTGACTATATTTTTGAAAAAATATATCATCATCATATTTGTTTTCTTTCATCTGAATTCCCCTCGTTTAAAAAGTTAAAGGTTGTATGCTTTCCATGCTGCATTGCCTCATCTATTACTGCCATTTCCTTTTTACATTATTAACCCAAGGATATAGCAATGAAAAAAATGTGAAAATTACAGTAAAGAAATAACAAGATTTATAAGATAAAAAGTTCTGGTGGGATTAGTACACCTAAATTTTACAATTCTTTTAAAAAACTAACCAAAATCCCCGTAAATTCCTTTGGCTTGTCGTAGTGAATATCATGTCCAGGTGTATCAACATCTACTCTCTTACCATTATCCAATAATTCAATAACCCGATCTGCATCTTCATCTGATAAAGCTGCTACTAATAAGTCTCCATCATAAGATGTTTTAGCTTTAATGAATACAGTAGGACTTTTGATTTTTGATAACACTTCTGATTGATTGTAATCTTCAAACCATGAATGATCATAAAATGTTTCTCCGAATTTACGGTCATAAGTATACGTTTCAGATTCAAATATTCTATTAATTTGTGGAGGTAAATACACTAAATGTACTGGCTCATTTGGGTGTTTCTCACGATACCTGATAGCATCTTTCGAAAATTTATTCCAGAGAAAATTTCCAAATAACTTCTTCCAGTAACTGTGCTCTAAAGAATAAGAAAAATAATCCTTCACTTCATGTTGATTATTAAAATCTTCATACATTTGAAATCCATATACCCACACATATGTCTTTTCTCTTCTATCCAATTCTGTTGCAGAGAAAGGTGAATCTTCAATCACTGTTCCTAGCACAAGTTCCGGATAATGTGCTGCCATCCATACTGCAATCATACCACCAGACGAATGACCTGATAAAACTACTTTATTACCGATCTCAACTTCGATAAATTCTGCAAAATCCTTTGCCATTGCCTTAGCTGAATATTTTTCAGGATCCCAATCGGATTCTCCATGACCATGACAATCTACAGCATAAACGTGATAGTGATTTGATAAATCAGGCAATACTTTTGCATAATCTTCCCATGTCATACCCTGACCGTGAATTAATAATAATGGAGTTTTTCCGTTGCTTGGTCCTTCACCATAGTTTAATTTTGCTACGGAACCCCTATTTTCACACTTTCTCGGTTCAAAAATGACCGTTTTTCGGGCCTTTTTCGGCTGTTTTTTCATGGTTTTTTCGAAGTTGGAATAAAGTTCTGCCATAATAGAGGAAAGAAAATGGCTGAGATAAGAAAACAAGAAAAAAGATGAAAATATTGGAAGAGTATTGATTGTTTATTGAAGTTTTATTGAGTGGGATATTGAACAAACCCAGTAATATCAATGGTTTAGGAACATAACTGTATTGAAAAGATATTGGAAAGACATCAAAAAAACCCAGGTGTCCTGATGAGGAAAACCCGGGAGATTGTTGAGTTTTATATTGAAAAAGCAAATGTTTATTATTACGGAATTGGTGGTGAAGTTAGCAAATGTTTATTATGACAAGAAATTGTTTATTCGAGATCTACAATTTCAACACCAACTGTGCGACCGCTTCAACGTGCGCCGTATGCGGAAACATATCCACCGGTTGCACATACTCCACCCGATAAAGCTTCGATAACACTTGAATATCCTTCGCCAATGTAGACGGATTACAAGATACATACACCATTTTCTTCGGTTTCACTTTTAACACAGTTTGCAAGAATTGATCGTCGCAGCCTGTGCGCGGTGGGTCGACGACGATGACGTCTGGGCGCCAGCCTTCGTTTACCCATTTTGGTAGGAGCTTTTCGGCTTTTCCTACGGCATAGGTGGCGTTTTGGAAGCCATGTTTTTTTGCATTTTTTCTTGCGTCTTCAATGGCTTCTGGGATGATTTCGATGCCGCGGATTTCTGCTGCCCCATCTGCCAGCCAGAGTCCGATTGTTCCTACTCCACAATAGGCATCGAAGATTTTTTCCTTACCGGTTAATTGTGCTGCCTTTTTTACTTCATCATATAGTTTGACGGTTTGTTCCGGGTTCAGCTGGAAAAATGCACGTGCTGACAGTTCGAATGAAAGGTCTCCTAGGGTTTCTTGAATGACCTCATTCCCATGTAAATGAATCGATTCGTCTCCAAAAATGAGTGAAGTCTTTTGTCCATTGATGTTTTGGATGATTGATTTCACTTCTGGTAAACGTTTCGAGATTTCTTCTATTAATAATTGTTTACGTGGGATTTCCTTTTGAGCTGTAATTAAGACAACCTGAACCTCTCCAGACTGAACGCCTACTCGTGTAACGATTGTGCGGACAAGCCCTTTTCGAGTTCTTTCATTATAGATTGAGATTTTTAAATCTTGTAAGATCATTTTGACTGTTTGAGTGACCTTGCTTGTTGCAGGGTGTTGAATCATACAGTCAGCAATATCGATTAGCTTATGAGAATTAAGGCCATAAAGTCCCGCGATCACTTTTTGCTTATCCAGTCCTACCTGGAACTGACTTTTATTTCGATAGTTCCACGGGTTGTCCATGCCAATCGTGTCCTTAATATTCAGCTTATCAATCGGCGTTTTACCGTAGCGCTCAAAAGCTTGAACGACAATGTCCCGCTTCTCATTCAATTGCTGACGATAGTCTAAGTGTTGCAGTTGGCAACCGCCACACAATTCGTAGATTGGACAAGGTGGCTTCACCCGATGCTCTGATTTTTTTCGGATTTTCTTAATCTTTCCTTCAGAGAATTTTGGATGGACCTTTGTTGCTTCAACGACTACCTCTTCACCCGGTAGTGCTCCCGGAACAAAGACGACCTGTCTTTTAAAATATCCGACACCTTCTCCGTTAATTCCGAGTCTTTTTATAGTAAGGGGAAATGTTTGTCCCACCTGTAATTTTGCTTGGTTTTCCTTTTGTTGTTTCATCATTACACACAACTTTCTATTCGATGCTTCGCCATAAGTACAGGGAGGCATAACTTAAGTATGGTTCCCACGGCTTGCTGTATTCTTCCATCTGTTCATAGGATGGCTTTTTCTCAAGATTGTATAATTTTTTGATGGCATTTTGGATTCCGATATCTGCCATCGGGAATAGATTGGGCCGTCCCAACGCAAATAATAGAAAATTTTCAGCGGTCCATTTTCCAACTCCACGGACTTTTACAAGCGTCTCTATGACTTTATCATCCGTTTTCGATTGGAGGTCATTAAGTGTTAGCTCTCCTGCTGCAATCAGTTTGGAGGTATCTATCACATATTCAGCCTTCCGACCACTAAATTGCAACTCTCTCAGATCTTCAACCGTTAACTCCGCTATTTTTTCAGGTCGAGGATGCACCCACATTCCCTCAATCTCTTCGCCAAATGTCGTTACAAACCGTGATGTCAATGTATAGGCAAATGTCATATTGAGTTGCTGATGGATGATACACTTCATCAAGCAAAAATATGGATCAAAGTCTAATACCAACGGTGTCCCGCGATGTTCTATGAAAATATCTCTGAGGTCTGTTTGTAAAAAATGATCCTGGATTTTATCTAACGGTACGTCCCATTGAAAAATGTGAGAAACATGTTGTAATGCCTGCTCCATTAAACCAGTTTGAGTACCAGTGACTACGAAAATTGGATTCTCCGTTGTTCCAGTTGCTTTTACCGTGATTACCACAGGTTCATTTTTTATATAAAATGGTACCTTCACGGAGCGTTCATCTTTATTTAAATCGATAAGTGGATTTATCGATAGCCGGTCTAGGACGCGATCGAAATTATATGGCGGCTGTAC
>Ga0180215_1000896_pt1 | contig 34684 bp, 39 predicted proteins | sample eDN3rd37CBELigBY_FD_128871 | JGI IMG/M metagenome (GOLD analysis project Ga0180215, IMG submission 128871) | Enriched backyard soil microbial communities from Emeryville, California, USA - eDNA 3rd pass 37_C BE-Lig BY (version 2) (version 2) | ecosystem: Environmental > Terrestrial > Soil >...
CATTTCCCGATAAATCCTGATTGAAGTTGCCATTTGTCCCTGCACCTTCTTTTTTCATGATTCCCCTGCTTAACCCTTTGTACTTAACGTTCAATCTATCATGCAGCTCTTTCGCAAATTTTAAGTTCTTTTCATAGTTCGGGTTATTTCCGCCAATAATGAAAGCTAATTTGGCATAAGACTCTCCGTTTATTTCTTTCGTTGTATCTTTTTTTCTTTTTGAATCACGGTGAATATCGATTAAGTAAGACAAATCCCGGTTGGACGTAATTGCAGCCTGAACAACTTCTCTGGATTCCTGATAGGAGCGTCCATACGTTAATCCTTTCTTGCTTAAATTCCCCTGGATATCCGTTTTGTCGACAAAGGTCCCTATTCCTTTGCTCTCCATCTCTTCTTTAAGCTTATCACCAATCTTAGTAACGTTAATTTTGGAATGATAGGCTGCATCAGGATTGGTTACACCCTTTAAATAAGGAAGATAGGATTCAGTATTGTGCGAAAAGTAAATATAGACCGGTTTTTTATCACCTGTTGACATCGGCGGTGTTTTCGATTGTTTCGAATCACCGTCAGGCTCAAGTCCTTCGGTGTTTTGCAGGGCTGCTTCCTGTTCTGCCATCAGCACTTCGATAGGAGGAGAAGATTCCACAGGCATGTTTGTATAATCCGTTCCTTCACCAGCAACAAGAATCTTACTGTCATAAATAGAGAAGAATGGAAGCTCCCTTCCCAAAAGGCTTCTGGGATCATCCAAATTGACATTTGTGGATAGCTTAAAAACCAAATTGGCAATGCCCGGGGGAGAACTGGTTTCAGAAACCCCCTGGAGAAATGAGTGGTTTTCCCATCCAAGAAAATGATAAAGCATTTCTCCTGTCAGGCTGTTCGCGGCAGAATTAACTGAGGAGGAGCTGATTCTGTATTCCGGCTTTAATGAAGTTAATGCTCCGCTTATTGAAAATATCATAAAAAGAAAAAGCAAAAATCCGCCTATGGCTTTCAGCAAGCTTGTCCCTTGAATGGTTACTACAAGTCCGTTCGATTTAAAAGGTTTCATTGTTCCACCTCTCCTTGCTAGTCTAGTAAATGTTATGACTTTGCTAGAAAAGATAGAACATGTTATTTCCTATCTGGTATAAAAACCGGCATTATCCTGATTCACTTTTTGATGGAGTGCTGCGTTCAAACCGTTAGCAATTAAATTTGACATATCTTCAATAAATACATCCACTTCCTTTGGAGTCACCATAAGGTTGTGGCCCAAAGGAGACAGGACTTCATAAATAAGCTTCCGCTTCTCCTCTTCAGGCAAGGTTCCAATCATGCCAAGGAAGGTTTTTCTATGATGTTCTTCCGGCAGGTCTTCATCTGTCAGCTTCTTCTTCTCTCCAAAAGTCATTCCTGCAGGAGCCAGGGCACGCGATGGACGTCCGCCTTCTTTCATTTCCTTACCGAAATGCTTGAGGATGTAATCAATTGTATCGCTTGTAATGGACACAGCATCAACAACGGTTGGGATGCCAATCGCTATGACAGGTATCCCTAAAGTTTCTTTGCTGATTTCTTTTCGTTTATTCCCGACACCAGAACCAGGGTGAATTCCTGTATCCGAAATTTGAATGGTAGAATTGACTCTTTCAATTGATCGGGAAGCAAGAGCATCGATTGCAATGACAAAATCGGGCTTTGTTTTTTCAACAATGCCATAAATAATGTCACTTGTTTCTATCCCGGTCAGGCCCATCACTCCCGGGGAAATAGCACTTACTGGCCGATAGCCTTCTTCTACACTTTCAGGCTGCAGCTGATAGAGATGCCTTGTAATAAGCAAGTTTTCACATACTTGCGGACCCAGTGCATCGGGAGTGACATTCCAATTGCCCAGACCGACAATTAAACAGGATGCATCTTCATTGATTCCCAGCTGCTTAATAAATTGGGAGAACTCACTCGCAAATACAGACTCTACTTTGTGCTGCAGCTCCGTATCCTGCTGGCGTATGCCCGTCACTTCAAGGGTCAGATATTTTCCCTCTTTTTTCCCCAATGCCTCTGCACCTTCTTTTGTTACTTCAACAAAAGAAATTTTTATATCATTTTCTTCTTTTTCTTTAATTATTACGCCTTCTATTTGGGAGAGATTCTCCTGCTGATGAATATTGTCTTTCTGCCTGTCGGAAATAACCATTTCCCTGGCTTCAATGGCAAGGTCCGTTCGGACTGAGTATTGGCTTAAATCTATTGATTCCTTCATATTTATCCCTCACATTCTCAGCTATTGGAAAATAACACACATTATACTAAAATTCGGATATATACTATCATTGCCTTTAAAGTCCAAAAACATGCAGAATCGCCTCCAGCAATTTTGATTACAGAGTATTGCATTATGCCCCCGTGTTTGATAAAATATCACTTGTTCTTAATTATTGTTAATGAATGTGAATGTCGAGTTATAGAATCTCGATGCTTTTTCAGGAGGTGAATGGAATGCCAAACATTAAATCTGCTATTAAGCGTGTTAAAACTAGCGAAGCTCGCAACGCTCATAACGCTACAGTTAAATCAGCAATGCGTACAGCTGTAAAGAAGGTTGATGCTGCAGTCGTAAACAACGATGCTGCTGCTGCAACTGAATCTTTCGCTGATGCTGCTCGTAAACTAGACAAAGCTGCTGCAAAAGGTCTTATCCACAAAAATGCTGCTGCCCGTAAAAAGTCTCGTTTAATGAAAAAAATGAACTCTTTAAACGCTTAATGTTTGAAGATATCGGCTATCTTAAGGGATAGCCTTTTATTTTACGTAAAAAAGCGGTCCAGTTGGACCGCTTTTTTACGTAATCAGAATTACTAATTTTGTCTCAACACTCAAGGTGCCGGAGGCAGAAACGTTATTTCTTTATGGATTTTTTCTGAGAGCCTGACTTTGCAGACGAAACAGGAACATTTCAATCAGCATGGTTTTATTCATGCCTCCAGTTTTCATTTGGTAATCTGCATCAGCAAGCAAGCTTATAATCGCTGCAAGTTCTTCGTCTGCAAACATCTGCGCCTGTCCAGCTGCAAGTTTCACCCGGAAAGGATGAATCTTTAAGTAGCCGGCAATCTGCTGCTGGCCGTAGCCTCTTCTCGCAAGCTCCTTCACCTGATAAATCAATCTGAACTGCCCTGTAATAACAGATAAAATCTTAATGGGTTCTTCATTTTGCTTTAATAAATCATAATAAATTCTCAGGGCTTCTTCTATTTTGCGGTGAACAACTTTGTCTACAAGGGAAAAAATGTTTTGCTCCAATGACCTTGATACCATTTTCTCTGCCATTTGTTCATCGATTCGCTTCGTGTCATTCGCATATAAAGCTAATTTATCGATCTCGTTTGTCAAGATAAATAGGTTGGTGCCTGCCAATGTCAATATTAGCTCAACTGCCGATTCATCAATCTGCACGCCATTAAGTGCTGCGCGTTCCCTGATCCAGGCTTTCAATTCTCCTTCATTTAGTTTCTTTGCTTCAAGGATTGCAGCCGTTTTTTTCAATTGTTTAGTTATTTTTTTCCGGTCATCCAGCTTTTCTGCAGTTGAGGAAAATACCACCACTGAATACGGGGCAGGCTCTTTCATATAGGCTTCCAGCTTTGACAGATTATGCTCCTGTTTAGCCTTCGATTTTTCTGATGTTAAAAAAACTGGGTTATGTAAAAAGATCAGTCTTCTTTCCCCCATAAACGGAAATGTCTCCGCATCTTCAAGGGCTGTATCGATTGGGGTTTCCTCAAGGTCATAAGAGGATAAATTAAAATCAGCTTCATCTTCGCTTAGCACATTGTTGATCAGAAGCTGCTTCGTTTCGTTTATAAGATAAGGTTCTGTTCCATATAATAAGTAAATAGGAGCAAAACTTTTTGCTTTTATCTGCTTCCAAATATCAAAAACCAATTTCTTTCTCTCCGTTCGCCTTACATTATATTCACTTTATTGCAGTCTAACGGGCAGGGATAAAGCCCCTATCCCGCTGATTGCATGTTCACTATATATCCTAAAGAACCAATGCCAATTTGACAAGACATAAGAAATTGGCGCCCAGAAGAACGCCAATTTCCAATCTATATAGAACGCTGCCGCCTGAGGCCCGGGATACTCAGGAAGCTGCGGTGCACCTTTGTTCTATTATTTTCCCCTTGATGTGCCGGCATATTTGTGACAACTCCTGCTATTGCAGGAAAAGGGCAGGGGAACTCTAGATTTTTTTATTTGAATGACTTATACTATATAAGGAAATAGGAGGGGTAGACTGTGAACGAATTTGAAAAGAACGTCCAAAGCAAACGTAATGATGCCATCGACTCTGGAGTAGGATTCATCGTATCATTCGGTTTCTTCGCAACGTTATTTGTTATTGCAACAGTCATTAAATTTTTAGGAGCTTAATGGCTACATAAAGTAAGTAATTGTGTCATACCTCTGACACATCGAGGCTGCCTCAGCAGTCTCTTTTTTTTGTGGCTGTAAGTGATAATAGGCATTGAGAGTATGGAAAGGGAGCTGAAGCATTTCTAACATATACTATGGAAGCTGAACGGAAAAGGTTCCTGAATTTCCTTTAAAAACATAGTTAACCGCCCCCTGCTTATCGGTTCTCAGAACATGCACATTAATGTCTTTAAGCCTGCCCGTTACATCATTATGAGGATGCCCATACCTGTTGTTTCTGCCTGCAGAAATAACGGCAATTCTCGGCTTAACAGCAGCCAGAAATGATTCTGTTGTGGAGGTTTTGCTTCCATGATGTGCAATCTTTAAAACATCAATTTTCAAATTGGGATAAGCTTTTATAAGCTGACTTTCCCCCGTTTCCTCCAAATCTCCGGTAAACAGCCAGTTAAGGCCACCCACTTTGGCAAAAAGGACAATAGAGCTATCATTTTCCCCTGTATACACGTCCCCCATCCGATCTCCAAATGGAGACAAAACTTGAAATACGGAATCTCCTTTTGACCAGTTATCTCCAGCTTTAGTGAATACAATATTGCTTTTTTTTAATTTAGCCTGAACAATCAAATCCTTTTCAGCCTCTGAAATTTCCGCTTCCTGCGAAAACACAACAGACTTTACCCTCATTTCCCTAATCACAGCTGATGCTCCTCCAATATGATCCATATCCCCGTGAGTCAAAAAAAACTTATCTATTTTACTGATCCCTTTGCTTTTCAGAAAAGGCACTACCGTATCCTTTCCTGTTTCATAAGGATCACTTCTCATCCTCCAATCCTCAGTGTCAAACATAAGCGTGCCTCCTGCATCTATCAGATAATTCCCTCTTCCATATGGAAGCTTTATCAGAATGCTGTCACCCTGTCCAACATCTATAAATGTAATTTCACCGGCAGGAGTAAACACATTCGACAAGTACTGAATTAGTATGGCAAGGATTGGAAGCACACCGCTCCTGATAAGAGCCTTTTTATTTTTTGACCTTTCCCAGCCTGCAAAGAATGCGGGAATCAGGAGCAGATAGACGATCAGCATAATCAGGGATGGCCTGCCAAGAACAAGGGTCGAGTTAGGAATAGCCGAAAGCAATTCAGCAATCCAATTTAGAAAACTGATAAGTCTTTCAAATACATTGAGCAATAAAACTGCTTTCCCCCCTGTTAATAAATCAAAAATGAAGAGAATCAACACCACCGGAAGGATTATGAAAGAATATAAAGGCACAAAAATCAGATTGGCAATTATGGAAATAATCGATACCTCATAAAAATGCCACAGAAGGATCGGAATGGCAGCCATCTGGCAAACAAAAGAAACTGCCAGGATAGCAGCGTATGATTCAGAAAATCTTTTGAGGATGATGGGAGCTGAGAGAATAAGCGATAGGGCGACAGCAAACGACAGCTGAAACCCGGCATTATAGATGATATAAGGAGAGATAAAAAGGTAGCCAATAAACACAATAGAGATAACATCAGCTAATTGAATAGGTGCCTTCAGCTTCTTTGCGAGCAAAACCACAAGCATCATAAACACAGCCCGCAGAACAGATGGTGCTGCCCCTGTCAGGATGGCATATAAAGGCAAAACCAATAATAAGATGCTGGTCATTTTTTCTCTGGTGATTCCGGCACGTACACCAGCAAGAAAGAACATCCCAGCAAGCATACCTACATGAAGGCCGGATATCGCAAGCAAATGGATAATTCCGATTTTCTGATAAGAAGCAATAGTAGCCTGATCAATAAAATTACGTTCGCCGAATATAAGGGCAATAGCCAGTGGAGCTGATTGTTCAGGAAAATGGTCCAGGAGATAATTAATTCCCGTTTCTCTTATTTTTAAAATGGTTAATACAAGGCTGCTTTTACGGTAACTGCAATCAGAGAGGTTTAACTGTTCCATTTCGAGTATCCAAAAGATGCTGTTGTGGTTTAGATATTCCTGATAGCTGAAGGAATTAGGATTGGTGGATGTTGGAGGGGGCTGTAAGGTGCCATTTACCCGGCATGTCATACCTGTTCCCAGGTTGTCTGTAAGGGTCTTTTTTTCTGCTTCGGATTTAATTTTATACCTGGCTGCCAGCTTTTCTTTTTTATCTGCTAATTCAATGAAGACTGTAAGAAGATCTCCATCTATTTTTGCAGATTCTTTCATTGTTACTTCGAACTCGCTCTCATTTCCGGAAAGGCTTGTCCTGTTGTGTTCGGATGCAAATTCACTGCGCATGATAAAGGCAAGGAAAATCACTATCATAATGGCAGCGTTATAGGATGATAAAATATTTCTTTTTAAGAGGAAAAAAGTCAGAAGAAAAATAACGATAGCAATAGCCGGATGAAAAAAAGATGTCAAAATTCCCAGCAATGAGGCAGCAGCCGCATAGATCCATCTGCCTTTCATATCATTTGCTCCTTTATTTTTTTAGAAGGAGTAAGACCTTCATTTCAGGTGTTACTCCTTGAATGTTTTATTTCTCGAAAAGCTTGTCCTTTGTTTCTTTATAGCTTTTCACCAAGTCCCTATCTTTTCCGCTTTTTTCAAGCTCATTTATTAATTCTTCTATAAAATCATGTTTTTCTTGTTTGCTGTCATCAAAGGACACTTTTTCTGCTATTACCTGTACTGTTTTCACTCCAGCCTTTTCAAAGAGCTCAATTCCATATGGGTGATTTTTATAATCCTGTGCGTAATAAACAGTTTTAATTCCCGCCTGTATGATCGCTTTGCAGCATTGGAGGCATGGAAAATGAGTTACATATATTTCCGCATCAGTTGTAGGTACCCCGAATTTTGCACACTGCAAAATCGCATTCATTTCCGCATGAATGGTTCTGACACAATGGTTATCAATAACATAGCAGCCTTCATCAATACAATGTTCACCGCCCGCAATCGATCCATTATAGCCTCCGGCAATGATCCTCTTATCCCTTACAATGGTTGCGCCTACCGCAAGCCTTGTACAAGTGCTCCTCAAAGCAAGCAAATGGCTTTGCGCCATAAAATATTGGTTCCAGGAAATCCGATCCATCTTGCAGTCTCTCCCCTTCCGTCTTTTGCACAGGCGTATATGCCCTTAATTCAAAAACAAGCTTTTTCTCTAAATAAGTGTAAGCCTCATGCTCGCTAAGGTCAATGGAATGAAATTATTTTACACTAATATGTTCTTTGAGTTTTTCAAAGGTTTTCTCTCCTATCCCTGATATTAATTTCAAGTCTGCAACATCCTTAAAGGGTCCATTTGTCTCGCGGTGTTCAATTATGGCTGCGGCCTTAGATGGGCCGATTCCCGGCAGCATCTGCAGTTCTGATTCATTGGCTTGGTTTAAATTTATCTTTCCATTATCCTGCTGGCCTCTCGCCTTTCCATCTTCGACCGTGGCCTCCTCGAGAATTTCACCCTTTTCTGGAACATATATGACCATTTCATCCGTAATATTGAGGGCAAAATTGATTTTAGTTCCATCTGCTTTATCTGTCAGTCCGCCTGCTTTTTCCAGAAGGTCTATCACCCTGTCACCTTCTGCCGCTTCGTATACTCCCGGCTTTTGTACAGCTCCTTTAATATCTGCCTTCATTGGCTGTGGCATCTGTTCTGCCTGTTCATCACCTTCTGTTTCCATTTCTTTATCATCATCTTCCTTTTCATTTAATTGAACTGTCTGTTCAATCTCAGGCAATAATTCAGCCTCTTGAACAGGCATGAAAAAATAATAGAGGAAGGCAGCCAGTGCAATGGCGGCTCCTGCAGCGTAAATTTTATGCGTTTTTATCCATTGAGCCATTAGGGATCAATCCTTTCTTTTTGGAATAAATGTGTTTTTGATACATATCGTTATATGAGAGAGCTTGCTTTTGAAGGAGGGATAAAGCAATGAAAATCGGTATAATTGGCACAGGTAACATGGGGAGAATACTGACCGAGGCTTTCCTCGATGGCGGAACCGTTTCCCCATCCTCCATGACAATTACCAATCGGACAGCGGCAAAAGCGATGGATATAAAGGAAACTCATCCGGATATTACAGTTGTAAATAACGCAAGAGAGGCCGCACATCGTTCTTCACTTATCTTCATTTGTGTAAAGCCTCATGATGTGTATAATGTCGTTCAGGATATTTTGCCGTCCCTGTCAAAAGATAAATGTGTAGTTTCAATAACCAGCCCTATTAGTGTAAAACAGCTTGAATCTATTCTGCCCTGTTCAGCAGCCAGGGCGATTCCAAGCATAACAAATCGGGCCTTATCGGGGGTTTCGCTTTTATCATTCGGTGAACAGTGCAGCGAGCATTGGAAAGGGATACTTCATAAGCTTTTTGAAAGCATCTCCACGCCTGTCTTTATCGAGGAAAATATTACACGGGTTTCTTCAGATATTGTCAGCTGCGGACCTGCCTTTTTCAGCTATTTGACACAGCGCTTCATCAACGCGGCAGTTGCAGAAACGGAGATTGATAAAGAAACAGCCACAAAGCTTGCAGGAGAGATGCTGATCGGACTTGGGGATTTACTGAAAAAGGGATTTTATACATTGCCGACATTACAGGAGAAGGTATGCGTCAAAGGAGGAATTACAGGAGAGGGAATTAAGATTCTTGAAAGCGAGCTTGGCACAGTATTTGAGCACTTATTCCAGGCAACACATTCCAAGTATGACGAAGATCTTATTGAGGTAAAGAAACAGTATTCTCTCCATTAGCTATTCGATGTTAATGGAAATAATCCTTCTTTTTTCTAAAAAAAAAAACAGCCGGATTGCTTCACAGTCCGGCTGTAATATATATTAGTTCCTTTTCTTTGCAATAAAAATGATTCTTTCAGCCTGACTGCCTGGAGGGCCCTCTTCAAAATCTGCTGAAATGTCTAGCAGTTCAAATCCGCATTCTCTAAGCCAATTTTCATATTGATCAATAGGATACGTACGCTGGAAGTGAAGTTCGTCATAGCGGTCATACTTTCCGGTTTCTTCTTCCAGGACAAAAAATGAAAGATCATGCTCCACAGAATTAGGATATTCACCCTGATAGCTGTGCCAGATATATGAAATTTCCTCATCATTTTCAGCAAATGTCTGGTTCATAAATATCTGCATGATTTTATAAATGGAGTGAACATCAAATATAAAAAGACCATCCCTTTTCAAATGGGCGTGGGCCCTCATGAAGGTGTCCTTCACCTCTGATTCCGTCTTCAGATAATTTAAAGAATCACAAAAAATGCCAATAATGTCAAATTCACTGAATCCTTCAAGTTCAGCCATGTTTTGCAGGTAAAAGGGGATTTGCAGACCGTTCTGTTCTGCCTTTGCCTGTGCAACAGCCAGCATATCCTCTGATATGTCCACACCAGTAACATCATACCCCTGTTTACTTAGCCTTATAGAAAGCTGGCCTGTGCCGCAGGCAAGGTCCAGCAGTTTTTTTCCGGGCACATTAAATTCCGCATGCTTTTCATTGACCAATTTAATCCAGCTGTCATAAGGAACATCTTCCATCAGCCTGTCATAGAGATAAGCGAACTTTCCGTAGCTCATTGGTTAAGCATGCCCTGAACGTTCTCGACCGGTGCATCGCCCCAAAGTCTTTCCAGATTATAGTAGCTTCTTTCATCCTTATGGAAAATATGAGCAACTATATCACCCATATCGACTAGAATCCACCTTGCTTCATCAAAACCTTCCATCCTTTTAACAGCAAACCCGTGTTCTTCAGATTTTTCTTTCATTTCCCGAGCAATGGCCTGCACTTGTTTATCTGAGTTGCCGTGGCAAATTACAAAGTAGTCCGAAATCAGAGAAATGCCTTTCATATTAAGTACTGTTATATCTTCTGCCCGTTTATCGTCTGCTGCTTTAACTGCTGTCATCAGCAATGTATTTTCATTCATCTAATCAGTCCTCCTTATTCATTACAAGGTCATTATAAGTTTGAAAGGACGCTGGAAAAACCGGCTGCCCTTTTTTCATTAAAAACATGATGGTATTTTGGACGGCCTTGATTAAGGCTTTGTTCAGATTTGTCTCCGCTAAATCACGCACTTCACCAACACCTGGAAAGTGCCTTCCAGGTTCAATATAATCCGCAAGATATATGATCTTTTCAAGAAGCACCATTCCCGGCCTGCCGGAAGTATGGTACCTTATAGCATCCAAAACCTCTTTATCATTAATTCCTGCTTCCTTCTCCGTCAGAAAAGCACCGACGGGAGCATGCCAAAGTTCACTATTGTACTCCAAAAGCTCACTTGGCATTCCTTCCTTAATGATAATTTCCCTCATCTCTTCCTTAGGACGAAACTTGGCATAATCATGAAAAATAGCCGCCAGTTCCGCTTTCTTTGTATCAGCACCATATTTTGCTGCAAGGTTAATGGCTGTTTCCATCACTCCTACTGTATGAAGGTAGCGATGTTCAGTCAGCTGTTCCTTTACAATTGCAAGAGCCTGTTCACGATTCATATAAATGATTCTCCTTTATATAACTCCGTATAGCATCCGGTACCAGATAGCGAATAGTTCCGCCTTCCTTTACACGGCTTCTGATCATACTCGAGGATATCCCCATTTCAGGAACGTCAGCATAAAGAATCGGATACGAAGTCTGCAGATTGTAAGATGGCCGCCTCACTCCTATAAAGGTAATCAATTCAAGAAGTTTGTCAATGTTATGCCACTTGGGCAGATACTCAACCATGTCAGCTCCAATAATAAAATAAAATTGCTTTTGAGGATAGTTTTCCTTCAAAATCCTGATTGTATCGTAGGTAAATGAAGGACCATCGCGCTCCAGCTCAATCAATTGCAATTTAAAGCCGGGATGGCTCTGCAATGCCAGTTTCAGCATTTCTGTACGATCACCGCTGCTTACATTATCAGACCGCTTTTTATGGGGAGGTTCATGGTTCGGCATAAACCAGATTTCATCCAAACCATGAGAAGACATTACCTCATTCGCGATAATGAGATGGCCTAAATGAGGCGGATTAAAGGTCCCTCCAAGTATGCCTACCTTTTCCATTTACACTCCTCCATGCTTTCCAGTTTTATGCTGAAGAAATTTACGGCAAGTCGATTTGTTTGTTTTCTTTCGATTCTTTATATAAAACAATTATATTCCCGATGATTTGTACAACATCAGCCTTTGTACCTTTTGACAGCTGCTGCGCCACCGTATCCCTGTCTTCTTCACAGTTTTGAAGGACTGAAACCTTTAATAATTCACGGGCTTCCAGTGCTTCTCCAACTTGTTTAATCATATTTTCATTTACCCCGCCCTTTCCTACTTGGAAAATCGGGTTTAAATGGTGGGCTTTTGATCGTAAAAAACGTTTTTGCTTTCCTGTTAGCATGATAATCCTCCCAGCTGATTTAAAACTTTATGTCTCATTCTTTCAATGTCAGGTCCAATACCAGTCCACATCTCGAAAGCAAGTGCACCCTGATATACAAACATATCGATTCCATTCTGAATTCCCGCACCCTTTTCAGCAGCCTCAGTCAGAAGCTTTGTTTCAAGCGGGTTGTATATGATATCACTGACAAAGGCTCCAGGCTTAAGCTTATGTACTGAAAGCGGGCTTTGGCCAATTTCCGGATGCATCCCTATCGATGTAGTCTGAACTATTAGATCGTATGTCTCGAGGCTTCCCTCTGCGTCCGGTCTGCTCAGCACTCGCGCCGGGACACGGAAAGGGCAATCATTTATAATTTGTTCCGCCCTCTTTGGAGTCCGATTGCAAATATCCAGAAGCTCAGGACCTTCTTTGGCAATTGTAAAATAAATGGCTCTTGCAGCTCCGCCCGCCCCCACTATGAGCACTTTTTTGTCTTTAATTGATTGTTTTTGATTCAGCAGGCCTTTTACATACCCGCTCCCATCCGTATTATAGCCTATTAGCTTTCCGGTCTGATTGACTACTGTATTAACTGCTCCAATAGCCTCTGCCAGGGGATCCAGTTCATCTAAAAGAGGGATGATAGCCTCCTTATGCGGTACTGTAACATTAAATCCCGCAATGCCCATTGCCCTGAACCCTATAATAGCATCCGTCAGATTTTCCCTTGATATATGGAATGCCTGATAATGTGCATCAAGACTGTAAGCGGCAAATAGATCATTGTGCATAGCGGGGGACATTGAATGGGAAATCGGATCCCCAATCACCCCAAACAGCTTTTTCAAAATTCCTCACCCCTTTTGAAAAGCGTAAGCAGCTGCAGGTTCACAGCCTAAATTAAAGACTTCCTTATCATGGCATGGACACCTTTAGGAACATATGCAGCTACCTTGGCCCCGCCTTCATTTACTGTAATCCAGCCAAGCCCTGAAAATACTATATCTGTTTTTGGTTCTTTTATTGTGAATTCATGTTTCACAAGCTCCGGGAAGGTTTCCATTTGTTCTTCCCTTGGCGGTGTGAGCATCTCTCCCGCATGATTCCGATACAGCTCATCGGCCTTTTCAGTTTTGGTGCGGTGAATAGTTAGTTCATTGGAGAAATGGCAAACAAATGAACGTCGGCCCCCGGCAATGTAATCAAACCTTGCCAGTCCGCCAAAGAACAGGGTCTGCGCTTCATTCAGCTGGTAAACCTTAGGCTTTATTTCCTTTTTAGGTGTTATAACCTTTAAGTCCCTTTTATCTACATAATGGGCCATTTGATGATGGTTTATTATACCTGGCGTATCTACTAAAGCTTTTCCGTCAGATAAAGGTATTTCGATAATATCAAGGGTTGTGCCAGGAAAGTGGGAAGTTGTGATGACATCGCCCTCACCTGTTACTTCCTTTAATATACGATTGATGAATGTGGATTTACCTACATTTGTACACCCTACTACATACACGTCTTTTCCTTCCCGGTAATGGTCGATAGCTGCTGCAATCTCGTTAATGGAGTACCCTTTCGCAGCACTTGCCAGATAGACTTCTTCCGGTTTCAGTCCCAACTGTTTTGATTCCTGCTTCATCCAGTTAATCAGCTTGTTTGTTTTCACCGACTTTGGAAGAAGGTCAACTTTGTTTCCTACAAGCAGGATTTTATTGTTGCCTACAAAACGGTGGAGCCCAGGAAGCCAGCTCCCGTTAAAATCAAAGATGTCCACAATCTTCACGATAAGTGCATCACTTTGTCCAATTTCATTCAGGATCTTAAGAAAATCATCATCCGTCAAGCTTACATCCTGAACTTCATTATAATGTTTCAGCCTAAAACAGCGCTGGCAAATAATCGTTTCCTTCTGCAGAGCTGAATGAGGAGCATAGCCCAGCTCATCAGGATTTTCTGTTTGAACTTTTACTCCACAGCCTATGCAAACAAATTGTTCTTCACTCACTTCTTAATCCTCCCACTGAATCATTCCCTTTTTTCTGAACCAATTTAATATTCGTCTTTCCACAAGCCGGTTAAATTTTGTAAAAAATCCGTCAGTCTGAGCGACAGGCACGACCAAAATAGTATGGAAGCCGCTTCTGTTTCCCCCCAGGACGTCAGTCAGCAATTGATCACCAATCACAACTGTTTCTTCTTTTCTCAGCCCCATCTCTGATAGAGCTCTTCGGAAGGCCCTGCCCATTGGCTTTCTTGCCTGGTAGATAAATGGAATATCGAGGGGGTGGGAAAAAGCCTTAACCCGATTTTCATTATTATTTGAGACAATGGTAACCTTGATGTTACTTTGCTTCATTTCTTCAAACCAGCTAATCAGCTTCGGTGTTGCATTTGGCCTGTCCCATTCGACTAGTGTATTATCCAGGTCCGTGATAATTCCTTTAACTCCTTTTTCCTGTAAACTGTGGGGAGTAATTTCAAATATACTTTTAACATGCTGATCAGGCAAAAAATGCTTTAACACTATATTTACACCTCAATCATAAATTCTTATGGTCCAACAATATTGTTTCTGAATCCTCAAATACCGCTCGGGCTTTAATAATAATTAGTTTCAGCAGTGTTTTCACTATTGAAAAACACCGATTTCATCATACCCAATTTCATCTGCTCTTTCAAAATAAAAACCGGAGGATACAATCCAGCTGTTCTATTTTATACGATTCCACAAAATGGGGAAAGACACTCAAAGCTCAGTAAATTTCCATGGAATAGATATTATTTATCCTTATAATAAAAATTTTTCGACAAAAAACAACTGCCCTTCAACCCTGTGGATAACTTTATGCACATAATCCAATATGATTTTTATACTTTTCCCCTTTTTATAAACAAAATAATCACAGGTTATCCACTGTTTCCTGTGGATAAGAGAACAGTTGTTCTAATCGTTTAATTTTGCTAGAGTAGGGGTACAACATAAAATCTTACATTATATGTATAAAATAATTCTTTTAGAACTGAAATATCAAGTGCCTGGAGGTGGGACAGGAATGCGTAAACTGTCAGATGATTTACTAATCGAATCATATTATAAAGCAAAGGAACTGCAGCTTAGCAAAGACTTCATTCGTTTAATCGAAACAGAAATCCACCGTCGCTCACTATCAAACAGAATAAAAGTTACTTCTTAAAAATGGACAAGCCCTTAATAGGGCTTTTTTTATTCTCCATATTCATTAAAAACTGAAATAAGCGGCCCAAACATTCACAATAGCGTCCCAATCCGCTCCCCTACTTTAATGTGAGCAGGAGTCCTGATTGACTTTTCAAGTTCGAATTTCCCTTGCTCAAACAGGAGAATGACAGTAGAGCCAAACGTAAAATAGGCCATTTCCTTTCCTTTTTCAAGCTGATCCCCTTCATGTATAAGTTCAATGGAATTTACAAACATAGCGCCAACCTTCACAATCGCGATTGCTGCATCTCCATGCCTCACCTCAGTTATGCTCCGATAATTTTTGGAAAGTGTATCTCTACCATATTTTAATCCCCATTTGTTGACCGGATAAGACTTCAGCCCAAGAATCCATTGATCTGCTACTTTTCCAGTGACCGGGCTGTGTATCCTATGATAGTGGCTCGGACTTAAATAAAAGATCATATAAGTGCCGCCTGCATATTTTCCTGCTTTATCTTCACCCAGCATCTCAGAGATGGAATAGTTTTTTCCTTTTACTGTAATAACACGGTCCTTCCGGATACTACCAACATCTTCGATAACAGCATCTACAGGACTGACTGCCGAGTTAGGGCTCAGATCTGTAACTCTTGCACCTTCTTTAAGCCTTCTAATGAAAAAATCATGCAGTGTTGGATATTCATTCAGGCTTTTTTCCATTTCACTTTCATTTATATTATAAACCCTTGAAAATGACGGAATGACCCGCCTGCTCAAATTTGATTTTGCAAATTTCTGCAGTATCCCGGATGTCCATCTTCCATTTGTCAATTCAATCAGCAGGCGATATACAGGTTTTAACAAACGACATGCCCCCTAAAAAAATATGTTCTTTACGAACAGGCATAAAAAGCATAGAATAAAATATTATTATATAACATATAAAACTAAGTTTGCCATAGACTTCCTCAGATTTGACACTTTTTTTATTTTTGGCTTTCTTGAAATACTGTGGATTGCTTCTTTTTATCCTTCCAGATTTTTCCCAATTAACGTACACTTTAACACATTGCCCATAAGAAAAAACTTCTTATAGTCTGCAGGCTGTGATTCCCAGGTGCAAGGAGTGTTTGACATGTTTTTACAGGATGTTCTTGATTTAACCATCAAGAAGCTAAAGGCACAGACAGCCAATATCTTAACTCTGTCTAACCTGTTCTTAGGGTGCTTTGCTATTTTATTTTCTATTAATGATAATTTGAAATTGAGTATGCTGCTGATCTTTATCGCAGCTCTTGCTGACCGTTTTGATGGGATGGCAGCGAGAAAAATGAATATTGAATCGGATCTAGGAAAGCAGCTGGATTCCATGAGTGATATTATTTCTTTTGGAGTTGCTCCTGCACTGCTCCTATACATGGGAGTCCTTTATGATTTTGGGGCACCAGGAGCTTTCTTAACTGCTCTATATATCGGCTGTGGAGCTTTGCGGCTAGCCCGTTTTAACATCAGTGACAATAATGGCTATTTTACAGGCTTGCCGATAACGGCTGCCGGCTGCCTGGCCACTTTATGCTTTCTGGCAATTCCATATTGGCCTTCACCTTTATTTCTCTTTATAATGCTGACACTTTCCATTCTAATGATAAGTCCTTTCAGGCTGAAAAAAATGTAAAAAAAGCCGTGCTCATAATAAGAGCGCGGCTTCTGCTTTTATTAATTTTCTGTTAATGCCAGGAATTCTTCCACATCGTCCATGCATAATTGAACGGCACTTTCCCAGAACTCAGGTTTTGTTAAATCTGCATTTAAATGCTTCATAGCTAAATCTTCGACTGTCATCGATGCAGTATCCTTTAATAATGCTATATATTTTTCTTCATACCCTTTTCCTTCTTTAAGAGCCTGTGCATAGATTCCCAGCGAGAACAAATATCCAAAAGTATATGGGAAATTATAAAATGGCACGCCAGTAATAAAGAAATGGAGCTTTGAAGCCCAGAAAGATGGATGATACTCATCAAGTGCGTTTCCATAAGCTTCTTTTTGGGCATCCGTCATGATTTCATTCAGACGGTCCGCACTTACAACTCCTCGTTTTCTTTCTTCATAGAATCGTGTTTCAAACAGGAATCGTGCATGGATATTCATTAGCAGCGCAACAGACCTTTGCACTTTATCTTCTAAAAGCGCCAGTTTCTCTTCTTCTGATCCAGCATTTTTCACTGCTGCATCAGAGACAATCATTTCTGCGAAAGTAGAAGCTGTCTCAGCAACATTCATGGCATAATTTCGATTCAGCAAATGAAGGTCCCTCATTGCATATGTATGAAATCCATGCCCCAGTTCATGTGCCAGGGTTGAAACATTGGATGGTGTCCCTGAGTATGTCATAAAGATCCTTGATTGACTGCTTTCAGGGAAGTAAGTATGGAAACCGCCTGGCGCCTTTCCTGGACGATCCTCTGCTTCAATCCATTTTTCTTCAAACGCTTTTTTAGAAAAGGCTGTCATTTCTTCTCCAAAGTGAGCAAACTGCTCAAGAATAAAATCTGCACCCTGCTGATAAGTTAATTTTGTTTCTGACTTGGAGAGCGGGGCATCCAGGTCATACCAGCTTAATTTCTCTAAGCCTAAAAGCTTTGCTTTTCTCTCCAAATATTTAATAAGAGGTGCTTTATTTCTTGAAATGACATTCCACATGGTATCCAGGGTTTCTTTTTTCATTCTGTTTAAGTCCAGAGGTTCTTTGAGGAAGTCGCTCCAGCCTCTTAGTTTATATATATTTAATCTAAAACCGGCTAAATGATTTAAGGTTTTAGATAAATAATCAGACTGGCTGTTCCATGATTTTTCCCAATTATCAAAAACTTCCTTGCGCAATTTTCTGTCAGGACTTGAAAACTTATTAGCAGCCTGTCCAACTGAAAGCTGCTTTATCTCGCCATTTTCAGTGTAAGGAATTTTTATATTTCCTACTATTACGTCATACATCTGTCCCCATCCGTGGTAACCATCAACTGCAAGGGCATTAATGACCGTTTCTTCCTCTTGCGAAAGTTTTTCTGAGGCATTTTCGCGGCGTTCGTTTAATACAAATGAAAGCTCAATTAAATCCTTATCATTTATAATTTGCTCCCATGAACTTTGATCTAAACTTGCAAGCTTCTGATCAAATGCCGTTAAAGCGTTTTGAAAAGCTGCACTAAGTTCCGTAGTTGTCCCTCTAAGATCTTTCGCTTTCTTATCCTCGGTATTTTGGGCCTGAAGACAGCTCACAAAAGCACCAGCCTGACGCACTTTTCTTGCCGTCTGCTGGAAAAGCTCAATGATTTCACTTATTGCAGCTGAATCTGCAGCTGAATTAGCAGGCTCCCAGTTATGTATTTGATTAAAAAATGAATCAATATGCTTTCTTGTTTCCAGTAAATGCTGATCAAATTCTGCTGAGTCGCTTCCACCCTTAAAAAAGACATCCAAATCCCAAACTGACGAATAGGCTGTTACAGTCATATGATCCCCCCATAAAAAATTTCGATTACAGAAATATTATACCGCGATTTTTCCGAAATTTCTATAAAATATTCTTATAAAAGAAGCCCATACCCTTGGTATGAGCCAACTTCTGGTTATATCTCTACCTGAAATAGCCGCCGCCATAGTATGCAAATCCTCCAAAAACAAGCAGCAGGATCAGCAGTACAACTACGAGGGCCAGCCAGAATCCTCCGCCTCCATAATAACCGCATGGATAAGGAGGGGGAACGGGATAACCGCCATAACCATAAGGCATAACCTTTACCTCCCTTCGCCTTCTATTACTAAGATATGTAATTTATGGACCAGCGATTAGGCTTTTACACTAAAATCCCGGTGAAAATCGGTATGTTCCCAGCACCTCTCTTAGAATGGTTCATAGGATATACTAGAAGGAATTTTATGGGAGGAGTGTTAAATGAAAATTATCTCAATCTGTAAAAAATGCAAAGGTACAGGCAATATTACAGCATATAAATTCATAAAGAAAACCTGCCCTGTCTGCAAAGGATCCGGCAAAGTAACTAAGCACCTTTCCGATTTTAAAAAAGAGGAACGGAATAAGTTTTTTCTTCACTCTTTATAGGGAGCTATTTATCTGAACCCTTCCATAGGCAAGGGTTTTTTATTTTACGCTGAAATACTATATAATGACATCGATAATCATAATATCCGTTAAACTGATATGAATTGGAGTGAAATCAATGAAACAAGGCAGAATGATTTTGGCAGTTCTCCTGTTATTGTTCGCAGCTGGCTGTTCTGCTGAGAAAGAGCAAAGTAAAAAAACTGCTGATGAACCATCAAGTAAAACTTCAGATGAGGCTGACTATACTATTATTGAGGCATCAGCTCAGCAAATCGAGCATATTCAAGGAATTGGATACCCGGGAAATGATACTGCACTCTACCTATCGTCCAGCGATGGCTTAAAGTTTTATAAAGATGGCACTTGGCATGAGGCCACTTCCCTTAACCATGACTACATGGGTTTTCAGGCAGTCAAAGATGGATTTATTGTCAGCGGCCAGCCTGATAAGAACTCCGTCATAAAAAACCCTCTTGGTATTGTGAAAAGCACTGATAAAGGAGCTTCTTTTAAAGACCTGGCTTTTAGCGGAACAAGTTCCTTTCCTTTTTTAGCTGCCGGCTATGATACAAATATAATCTACATGATCAACCAGGAAAAAAGCGAAGAGCTTGAGGCAGGTGTTTACCGCTCTCAGGACGCAGGCAAAACATGGGAGCCAGTCAGCTTAAATGGGCTTGAGGGTGACACACTTGGTATGATCGCGGCACATCCAACTGATCCGGAAATCATGGCTATGTCCACAAGAAGCGGCATCTTCTTCTCAGAGGATAGAGGTGAAAATGTAAAATTAGTATCTGATCCAATCATGGCTACAGCACTCACCTTCACGGAAAATAGCTTGTACTATGCGTATGCAGATCAGGAAAAGGTGCAAATGAGTAAAATCGATCTTGAAACGATGGAAAACTCACATATTAAAATCCCTTTTCTCAGCTATGACAACCCTATTACATACATTGCTGCCGATAATAAATCTAGCGGAACACTTGCAGTTTCAACGTATCTCAAAGATTTATATGAATCAGCAGACAGCGGTGAAAATTGGCAGCTTTTGTTAAAAAACGGAAGAATAGAATAACCAAAACGAAAGCTACTTGATCATAGGAACTTCAACTAAAACCGCCACGTTCAATGGCGAACGCTGCAGTCTGTACATCCTGTGCAAGTCCAACAGGCATAAGACTTCACGCAGGAAACCTCCCAAAGCAAGCTGTGGTCGGGCGAAGCATCTCTGCCGAAGCGTTCCTTGCCTGATTTCTGGAGTGATTTGGCTTATGACCCGGGCGCTGGAGCTGGATGCAGACAACATTTCGCGGATTTATTCACAACGCTCCATTTTATAGTTCCTATACAAAAACCAAAGGGACAGTTGAACTGTCCCTTTAGCTGTTATTTTTCCTTTTTTCTTTTTCCGCCCGATAAAACTCATGAAACATTTTCATCAGTGCCCTCTTTTCAATACGGGAGACGTAACTTCTAGAGATGCCAAGCTCTTTGGCAATTTCTCTTTGTGTTTTTTCTTTTTGCAGGTCAAGCCCGAACCTACCCACAATTACTTCTTTTTCCCTGTCATCTAAAACATCAATATACTCCTTCACTTTTTCCAGCTCCATATTTAACTGTATGGTATTAATAACATCCTCAGATTCCGACTTAAGAACGTCAATAAGGGATATTTCGTTTCCTTCTTTGTCCTGCCCGATGGGATCATGAAGGGATACATCTTTCTTCGTCTTCTTCAATGCCCGCAAGTGCATCAGTATCTCATTTTCAATACAGCGGGCTGCATAGGTGGCAAGTTTTGTGCCTTTACCTTCTGAATAGCTCTCAATGGCCTTTATCAGTCCGATTGTCCCTATTGATATCAGATCTTCAGAATCCTCGCCTGTGTTTTCGAATTTCTTTACAATATGGGCGACCAGCCTTAGATTATGTTCAATAAGCATATTACGGGCATGTGCATCGCCTGCAGCCATCAATCGCAGGTATTTCTTTTCATCTGCAGGAGACAGCGGTTGAGGAAATGCATTATTTTTTACATAAGATACAAGAAACACAATCTCCTTAACCAAAAACCCGAGTGCAGTTAAAATACCGGACATCGTTCCACCCCCGCTTTGAATGCGTTCAAAAACGTCTATAACTAATTCCTATGTATGGATGGAGTTGTTTTTGTCTGTCCAATCGAGATATTTTCTTCAGAAAATATTTTATTCTTCATTTTCTCTGCAATTAGACAAGCTATCCGTCACAGTAATAGGATATAATCATTCATGTAATAAATAATTTTGGCTGGTATTCCCAATACATAGCTTTGGAAGAAAGAGGTCTTGATATTTGAATGCCCAGAGAATCATTTTAGCTCTCGTTTTTTTTATTGTTCTGCTTGACAGCCTAGCCAAATTTATTTTCGAAGGTTTTTCTTTAAAGACCTTGCTGATATTGCTTGGAGTTTCTGGAATCGTATTATTTCTCTGGATTTTCCCAAACAAAAAGGACTGACTTTTCAATCCCAAAGTCAGTCCTTTTTCTTTTATTCCAAGTTACTCGGCTACGCTCACCTCAGCCGATATGATGCAGCCGATAGTGCCGCATACAACCAATCCCATTACGATCCAAAACATCTTTCACACCCCTATTAAATTCCTTATTTTCTTTAATGTAACATGGTTTCTGCTTCAGAAAAGGAGAGGAATATGAACATTCTGTTAATCCGGATCAAGTGGATCAGTTCCTTTTTTTACGGAATTTCAGGGTTAAAATTAAAATATGCAAAGACATGCACCATACCTCCTAACCGGTTACAGCTTTGTTAGGTGGAATCTTTCTCCACCCAGAAAATTGCCTGACGTCCTTGTAAAATGTAAAACATTTAGCAAACCACCTTTCCTAATTTTTTATACTTAAATTAAAATGGACGGTAAATAGAGAATTGACGATCACGGTTTTGATCGATAATTTTTTTAGCCAATTGTTCGCGTACAACATCTTCTGCTGATAATTGACGTTTTTTTATTGTGACTGTCAAAAATAATATATTTAGTGTCATTAGATATTCCACCTCCTTATTCATATCCAGCCTGAAGGCACAAAAAAGCCGCAAAGAGATACACTCCCAGCGGCCTGGCCATAAGGCATAAAAAACCGCAGGGCACAATTCTCCCTGCGGCATGGATATGTAATGTCAATTAAGCAAATCTAAGCGATCCATTCCATGTAGGTCGAATTTGTAAAATATTTATTTAGCTGTGCTTCTAATACAATTGCTTTTAACATCATTTCATTCGACCTCCTTTTTAGAATATTTTCACTTATATTGGTAATTATATCCACAGTTATATGGTTTGTAAACCTTTTTTGATTATTTTTATTAATTTTTTTATTAAATAAAAAAAACGCCCGGAAATCCGGACGTTCATTTTATTTATTTCCTCATTAGGTATTCCTGTCCTTCATCCGTTTCATTCAATTTACTTCGGCATCGTTTTGAAAGGATAAAGAAAAGGATTGAGCCAAACAGGAAAGCTGAAGAAGATCCAGCCATTATATATAAATCAGAAACTGTGTTTGCAGTGTCAGGGATAATCAAACCAATGTAAAAAAATGATCCGACAGCAAGCATAGAAATTGCAAAACGCTTGAAATCCACCATTTTTTCAAATAAATGCTTTGCTTCATTTTTCATTTATTATCACCTTCTATGGAATAGATCTTATAAAAGACTATAATCCTACTTTAACATATATGGCAGTTGTGAAGGTGATGTAAATATTGTAAGCGAGGGAAAAACATCTAAATTAGAAAAGCAGAAGGCGCCTGAAGCTAGACAGTTATCGAAGTCCAAACATATAGGTGCTGATATTACGAAAAGACGGCTTCCCATGATGAAAAGCCGCCAAAACGCCGTTATCCTTTATTATTGCTTTAGAGAATCGACAATCTTCATTACCAGCGTAGCGGAATGAAGTGCCGCCTTCTCCAAAAATTGCTCAAATGAAACATCGGATTCTTTTCCAGCAATATCAGAAAGTGCACGAATGACAACAAAAGGAATCTGAAATTGATGGGCAACCTGTGCCACCGCCGCTGCTTCCATTTCTACTGCCTGCAAGTCTGTAAATTTATCACGGATATAGTCAACTCTTGCAGGATCATTCATGAAGGAATCACCTGTTGCAATTAACCCTCTGACAACCTGGATATCCCCGATTTCCTTTGCACACGCTTCAGCGATCTGCACCAGATTGCTGTCTGCTTCAAAAGCAGGCGGCAATTGGGGCACCTGGCCATATTCGTAGCCAAAAGCAGTAACGTCTACATCATGATGCCTAACTTCCGTGGAGATTACCGTATCTCCCACATTCAGTTCAGGATTAAAGCCTCCAGCAGAACCGGTATTAATTACATAATCCGGCTTATATCTCTCCAAAAGAATAGCTGTGGACATGGCTGCGTTTACTTTGCCTATGCCTGAACGGAGAAGCACCACTTCCGCGCCATTCATTTTCCCTGCTGTATACTCGCACCCGGCGATCGTTTCCTGGCTCTTTTCTTCTATTTTATCTCTAAGTAATGTTACTTCCTCTTCCATTGCTCCAATAATAGCTATTTTCATAAATAAAACCTCTTTCTCATTATTCTAAGCTTTTGATTGCATTCATCAGTAATAGAATGCCCATATACAATATCCAAAGTCTATTCTACCATCATAGACGGGATGTTTGCCATATTCGATAATCTATCCATACAGCCACCTATCCAGAATTGAAAGTTGCCAGACTTAAATGCACCCCATAAAATAAATAGTGAAAACAGTATGGAAGGGAAGGGGAATCACAATGAATTTTCAGTTTGATTTGATAGAAGATAAGGTTGAGTTCTTTGAGGCTCTTGCTTTAAAAGATCTTGAAAAGAAGATAAATGCACAAATTGAGCATAATAAAGCAATTCTTTTAACCGTCCATCACGTTTCCCATCAAATGCATCTCGATGAGAATGGGAGAACGTATTACTCGGCAGTGGTGCACTTTAAGGCAAAAAAATAAGGACGCCGCTGGCGTCCTTATTACCTAATTAATTTATTGCATTTAAAACTTCCACTTTGGATGGCTTCCAGCCTTCTCCGTCAACCCAGTCAATATATACTCGGTACTTTTCGCTTTGATCTTTTGTGGAAATTGTCCCAACAGAGCTGTTTGGCCCATTATTGCCAAGGAACCAAACAGTCATATTGCCCTGTTCGATACCTGTAGCATATGAAATGGCACTGAGCATTTCCTGCCAATCCACATGATTTTGATCGTAGACAGCAGTATGTTCTCCGGACTGAGATGTGCCGACTGGTTTCCATGCTGGATTTTCAATCGTTTTTTCAACATCAGGCCCGCTTCCGCCTTCTGTTACGACTTGTTCTTTATCTTCCTCAGACTCATCTTCAGCTTCATTCTCTTCAGCCTCTTTTTCTTCTTTATCAGATTCTTTATCTGCTTTCTCTTTGTCTTTACTCTTATCCTGCTCTATGTCATTGTCCTGGTCTTCCTGGCTGCTCTCATTTTGTTTCGATTCAGATGCTGTCTGTTCATCAGCAGGAACTGCCTGGTCATTATTTCCGCCGAGGAATATTTTGGCTGATACAACAATAATTAGGACGATAACAAATGCAATAAGACTATTTAAAATGATATTGGTTTTTTTTCTTTTTTCCCGTTTTCCAAAACGGGATTCTCTGCTATTCCCTTTCAAGGCTTTCTCCTCCCAAATCTGTCAAGATTACAATAAATATCTAAAGGTGCTGTTTGATACACTAATATAATATATTTTTACTTATAAATCAGTCCGTTAATTTCCGCTACAGGCCGCAGCGAACCCGCGGGGAGTGCTGCGAGCTTCCCGCAGGAGTAAAGCGCCCTCCGCTCCAATCAACTCAGTGCATATGCATAAAATCTACATACGTTGATAGAATCAATATTAAAACCTAAACAGCGGCTGTCAACATTCTAACATGGAAACAGGTTATCTTAAAAGGAATAACCTATGGACTCAGGCACTGCCAGCAGTTATATGGACGACGGCAGCATGAGGAAAGTTACACTATACCATATTTGTTTAAGAGTCTGCAGAGCCAGATGGAGGATTTTCTTCATTATGATTATTGTTATAGATTTCTTTCACAATATCAGAAAAAAGCGGATTTACTCCTCCTGTGTCTTCAGTAACTTCCAGGTTTACAGCTACAAGGGCATATTTTGGGTTTTTATAAGGAAAATAACCCGCAAACCATTTATTGTGAAGCTGTTGCCCATCTGCCATAATACCTGTTTCTGCAGTGCCCGATTTGCCTGCAACCTCGTATGGAAGTTCTTTAAACCAGCGGCCGGTCCCTTCTTCATTTAATACTACTTCCCTAAGCAGCCTTTGAAGCTTCATAGCGGTAAAAGGGGCAATTTTATCTCCCTCCAGCTTCTGCTCCTTGAATTCTATAAGAGATGTACTGTTTTTATATTCTATTTTAGAAGCAACCCGGACCATTTCTTTATCTCCTCCTCTTGCTATAGTTGCCATCATGTTGGCAACAGCAAGTGGAGTGGCTCTCACTTCATCCTGTCCGATCCCTGTCAAGCCTGCAAAATTACTGTCTTTTTTTGCATCTTCTGACAGAAACACTCGTCCTTTTTCTTCGTCTTGAAGCTGTTTGAAATCATTAAAATGATAAATATCCCCCTGCCAGCTCACAGGACCCATTAATGAAAGTTTATCTGCATACTCCTCAAGGAGATCCGGGTTAATATCTTTTAGCTCCTTAGCAATGGAAGCAAATGTATTATTGCAGCTTCTGGCAAAGCTATCATTAAAATTCAGCATCCCATGCTGGTATTTAAGATCAGGCTCCCCGTTTATTTTCCTGCTGCAGTCAAATTGCCTTTTCGGATCGTCCAGACCTTGATCAATTGCCGCAGCTGCCACCACTGTTTTAAAAACTGATCCCATAATTTGCTGTTTAATCATATGATTTACTGTTCCGCTGCTTTCTTCATCAAAAGGATTATCTTTGTTAATGGATGGACGTGACACCATAGCCAAAACTGAATTAGTCTCTATATCAAGGAGGACAACTCCCCCTTTTTTAATCCCATGCTGATCAGCCAATTTTTCGGTCATCATCTGCAAATCGTAGTCCAAGGTTGTTTTAATATTGACCGGATAAAAGGGATTTGCCGGCTCAACATATTTTACATCAATCCCAAACAGCGGGCCGCCTGTCCCGTCCACATGATAAACAAGTTTTGATGCTCCTTCAGGAAGCAGAAACTCATCAAAACTTTTCTCCATGCCGGTAATGCCGATCATTGTGTCAGAAGACAGATCTTTGTTCGGATATCTTTCATTTAAAACGTTCTGATTTTGTCCAGTAATTCCAATAAGCTGGGCTGCAGGTTTTTCGGAACGGCTGTATTTCTTCTCAACAGCAAAGACACCCGGAATTTTCAATGCATTGATGTCCTCCATCTGCTCGAATGACAGCTGAATTGGCTCTGGGGTTCCAAAAGCAAAAGGCTCCTTTGCATTCTCAACTGAATGTCGCAAGGAATACTCCGAAGCACCTGTAATCTTAGATATCTTATTTATATCCCATTCCATTCTTGCAAGGAAGGGGAATAATATAAGAACAGATTTATTTTCAAATGTCATTGGGTTTCCGCTGCGATCCAGGAAATTCCCTCTTCCTGCATCAATAATCATTTCCTGGGAACGCTGGCGGACACTCGATTCCAATAAATTAATTTCTCTGTCTGTAAAATGCTCTGTTGAAACAAGCTGCAGCTGTATCAGTCTGCCCATAAGAAAACCAAGGACCATGAAACTAACGATTAGCCAGCCTACTGCTCTTTTTCTCCACATAAAAAACACCTCGTCAAAAGTCTTGACGAGGTTTTCTGATTTCAAACCAGCTATTCTTATTTAATGGAAACAATACGTACGTTCATTTCTCCACCCGGAGTCTGAACAGTCACTTCATCTCCAACTGTACGGCCAATCAGGCTTTTGGCAATTGGCGAATCATTTGAGATTTTCCCTTCAAATGGATCCGCCTCAGCACTTCCCACGATAGTGTAAGTTTCTTCGTCTCCATCTGGAAGCTCTACGAAAGTAACGGAACGGCCAAGTCCCACAATATCTCCGGCCATTTCTTCTTCTTGGATGATCTTTGCATTGCGGATCATATTTTCAAGAGTGGTAATCCTGCCTTCAACAAATGCCTGCTCTTCTTTCGCTGAATCATATTCTGAGTTCTCGGAAAGATCCCCGAAGCTTCTTGCGATTTTTATACGTTCAACCACTTCTTTGCGTTTAACCGATTTTAAATATTCAAGTTCCTGCTCAAGTTTTTCTTTACCTGCTTGTGTCATTGGGAAAACCTTTTCTGTAGCCAAAACCTTCACTCCTTCGAATTACACATCTTTAAAAGTATGTGTTCTATAATGTATGTACTTCTTTTTATCATATTTTTAGGAAAATGAACAGGAGCGCGTCCTTTGTTAAAGGGCGCGCAGATCATCTTTTTATGTTCACTGGCTCTGATAATTTTAAAATGCTGATCGCAAGCAACATAGCCATTCGGTAAAAGGATAAGTCCTATTGAACATTTTCAATGCTATTGTTTCATAAAAATGACTTTTGTTCAAGAATTGTTTGAATTTTTGTGACCATTAAATCGATGGCAACATAATTATGCCCGCCTTCAGGAATAATGATGTCAGCATATCTTTTGGTCGGCTCTATAAATTGATTATGCATCGGCCGTACCACATTTACATATTGTTCTATAACTGAATCCATGGTGCGTCCCCGTTCTTTTATATCCCTGAATAAGCGGCGGATAATACGCAGGTCGGCATCCGTATCTACATATAATTTCATGTCCATCAGATTACGGAGCCTCTCATCCTCAAGGATCAGAATGCCTTCTAAAATGATGACATCCTTTGGTTCGACTTCAATTACCTCTTCGGACCTTGTATGCATGGCATAATCATATACAGGCTTGTTAATCGGTTCATATCTCAGCAGGTTTTCAATATGTTCAATTAGCAGGTCGTTATCAAATGCAAGCGGATGGTCATAATTCGTTTTCAATCTTTCTTCAAAAGGCAGATGAGTCTGATCCTTATAATAATAGTCCTGTTCGATCATAAGGATTGAATGCCCTTTGAAACGATCATAGATCGCTTTGGTTACGCTCGTTTTTCCTGAGCCGGAACCGCCGGCCACCCCAATTACAACGGGTTTGCGTTTCATTGATTAGAGCTCCTTTCGCATCATGTTGTTAGGGTATACCGGCTTATCAACCTTAAATTGAACAATTTGAAGCGGATGGCGCGCTGCATCCAGCTCATTGCCTTTTTCATCCCATATTTTATCGATGACTTGTGTAAAATTGTCAATTTCCGGACCAAAGAATTCCACTTCTTCTCCAGGCTGAAATTTGTTTCTCTGCTGAAGGGTAACAACCTGTGTATCCGGATTGTATTCCAGTACAAGCCCAACGAAATCGATATTCGTCTTTTTGCTATGATTTCCAAACATTTGCTCTTTATACCCAGGAACCCCTTCAAAGAAAGCGGGAGCTGTTTCGCGATTAGCACATTTATCGAGCTCTACAAGCCATTCCTGCTTAATCTTGAAGTTATCTGGATCTGCACAATAGGCATCAATCACTTTACGGTACACACTGACTACTGTTGCAATGTAATGAATGGATTTCATGCGTCCTTCTATTTTTAAGCTGTCGATTCCCAGTTCAATCATACGGGGAATTGATTCAATCAGCTTAAGATCTTTCGGACTCATGGCAAAAGGAGCATCTCCTTCGCTGTATAAAGGAACTTCATTCTCGCCTTCAAGCTGGTATAAATCATAATCCCAGCGGCAGGATTGACAGCAGCCGCCTCTGTTGGAATCACGGGCTGTCATATGATTGCTGAGTGTACAGCGTCCGGAGTAAGCAATGCACATTGCCCCGTGGATGAAGGTTTCAATTTCAATGTCTACCTTCTCCTTCATTTCTTTGATTTCCTCCGCACTTGTTTCACGCGCAAGGACGACACGCTCCAATCCTTCTTCTTTCCAGAACTCCACTGCTTTCCAGTTAGACAGGGACTGCTGCGTGCTTAAATGGACTTCTATCTCAGGTGCAACACGGCGGCAGGTTTCAATGATAAGCGGATCTGCTACAATGATTCCAGCTACTCCTGCTTCTTTAAGACCCAGCAAATACTCCTCAAGACCATCAATATTTTCGTTATGCGCGAAAATATTGGTTGTAACATAAATCTTAGCTCCGTATTTTTTGGCGAATTCCACGCCCTCTTTCATTTCTTCAAAAGTGAAGTTGCCTGCGTTCGAACGAAGGCCATATTCCTGTCCGCCAATAAACACGGCGTCTGCACCATAGTGGACGGCAATCTTCAGCTTTTCAAGGTTTCCTGCCGGAGCAAGCAATTCAGGCTTCTTTACAATAACCCTTTTGCCGTTGACAATTTCGGAAATTTTCTCTTTTACCGCTGCCATAAAGCTTCCTCCTCTTTCTTTTTAATATAGTCAAATCAGTAGACGGTTTCTTTAAAGAAGAATCCTGTATCAAGCTTACGGTTTGCTGGCTGAATTTCTTCAATTTCAGCGAGTAGATCCTCTTTTATTTCATCGTATTGGTCCGGGTCTTCAACACATAGATCAATAGCTTTTCTGTATAGCTTAGTGACTTCGATAATATATTCAGGACTTTTTAATACCCCGTCAATTTTAAATGAATCAACGCCAGCTTCAATCATTTCCTGCAGTTCATCAATAATGCAGATGTCATTAGGGCTCATGATATGGGTGCCATTTTCATCTTCAAAGATCGGGTATTTGTTTTCCCGTTCCTTATCGTGAAGGAACATGTTTTTTTCCTGTTTGCGGTTTTCAACTTCCAGAGCTTTTCCCTGGTATTCATAATAATTGCCAAGCAGGGAGCGCTTAGATTGGAACATTGCAGTCATGCCATGAACCTGCACTTCAATTTCCACTTCAGCATTTTCTTTTATTTCAATGATGGCATCCATATTAATCTCTCTTGCCAGGACTGCGCGTTTAGCACCTTTTCTGCCCCAGTAATTGCATGTATACCAGTTTGTTGCAGTAGTTTCAGTATTCCAATGAAGTTTCATATCAGGTGCAGCCGAGCGGGCTGCCATCAATACAGCAGGATCCCCAAAGATGATAGCATCTGCATTTATACCTTTTAAGAAACTGATATAGCCCTCGAGTTCAGGCACTTTATCATTATGAAATAAAGCATTCATCGCTACATACACTTTTTTCCCATGCTCGTGGGCAATTTCCACCGTTTTTTGCACATCTTCCCTTGTAAATTCTCCTGCAAGCCTCAGTCCAAAACGCTGTTCACCTACAACAAAGGCATCTGCACCAGCTGACACAAGCTGCTCGATATCTTCAACTCTTGCGGGTGTTACTAAGAGTTCAGGTTTTTTCATTATGATCACCTCTTTTTACTAATTGCCACGCCATCCCCAACAGGCAAAATAACTGTGTGGTATTCAGGATGACTCATTAACCATTTATTAAAAACATCAATTTTTTTAACCAGATTCCGGATACGTTTATTTTCTATATCAGGTTCACACACAAGACCTTTAAAAAGAACATTGTCTGTAATGATTACGCCATCAGAAGAGAGATAGCGGGAATATAATTCAAAAAAACGCTGATATTGTCCCTTTGCTGCATCGATAAATATAGCATCATAGGGTCCATGTTTTTTGACATCCTCCTCAACTTCCAGAGCATCTCCCTTTATAATAAGGATTTGCTCCTTTTTCCGGGCTTCATCTATATATTGCTCGGCAAGCTGATAACGTTCAACATCGCGTTCAATTGTTACAATTTTCGCTTCAGGAACTGCAAATGCCATTCTGAGAGCAGAATAGCCAATTGCTGTGCCTACTTCCAAAATCGTTTTAGGCCTTTGGATGCGCAAAAGCTGAAGCATTGCCTCGATCCCTGCCAGTTCCATGATCGGTACATTATGTTCCCTGGCGAATTGCTCCATTTTGTCCAGTAACTGGGGTCTTTCAGGTATTATTTCCTCTATATATGCATGCAGCTTATCGTTCATCAAGCTGGCATCACCTCGTTCAGACGGAATTTTATTGTCAAGCTGCGGCTCCCAGGGACTCACAGGTCTCAGCCGCTTTTCTATTTAGACATGAAAAAATAGCGTTCACAGATAGGATGTGAAAATGCGCTGTGCGGCATTCCGGCTTAGGTGAGCCTGTATCCATGCTTGTCCGTGATTTACGCTATTGCAAAGCTATATCGCGGTCTAACGGACAATAAGACCCCACTCCAAGACTGAATGAAAATCAAAGAAGTATATGTGAGGTCAAACTGTCCGTAAAGGTACGAAAGAAGAACAAAGACTAAGAACGCCACGTCCTTCCAAAAGCTGCGCTTTCGGTCGTGCGATGTATCGCTGCCGTAGCTTTCCTTGTCCAGTGGCAATGTCTTTGTGACCCACATCCTGTGGGCCTTAACTAACAATTAGCGGGGATAAGGCCCCCACTAATTGAAGTTTCACTGTAATAAAACACCTGATCTATTTTACCATAATTAAAAGGGGAATGCTATATCTGCACATTCCCCTTTTTGCTGTTCAATTATTTGTTATATGCTGTGCTTTCTTTTGATTATGCTCATCCAGAGTTTTTGAGAAAAGCACTTCTCCTGTAGAGGTAGCCAGGAAATACAGGTAATCTGTCTCTGCAGGCACCAATGCTGCTTCAATCGATGAAACGCCGGCATTGGCAATTGGTCCTGGCGTCAGTCCAGGATACTTATAAGTGTTGTATGGCGAGTCGATCTCCAGGTCTTTATATAGGACCCTTGATTTATGCTCTCCATGTGCATACAGGACAGTTGGATCTGTCTGAAGCGGCATTCCTGTGTCTATCCGATTGTAGAAAACACTGGCAATCTGATCACGGTCTACTTTCGCCGTTGCTTCTTCCTCAATGAGCGATGCCATTGTCAATAATTTGTGCGGGGTGTATTCCCGCTGCTCCATGTCACCTCTATATTCATTAATAACTGATGCCGTTTTATCAAGCATAACTTTGACAATTTCCTCTATAGTCGGATCTTCTTTGTAAAAAGGATAGGTTGCCGGAAATAAGTATCCTTCAAGGGGATACTTAATATTTTGTGCAAGGATTTCCTTTGTCAGCAATTTAGGATATTCTGCCATTAACGACTCAATAAACGCTTTATCATTGAGTTTCTTCAAAACGTCTTCAGGTTTTTTATCAGTCTTTTCGGCAATAATTCCTGCAATTTGCTCAAGCTGTTTTCCCTCAGGAATGGTGATCTTGAAAGCCATTTCTTCCATAACTTTACCTGTTTTCAAGCTATCCAGGATTTCCTTCATATTCATGGAAGGCTTTAATTCATATTCTCCTGCCATGAATCCAGCTTCATTTTTAAATTTCACATAATATTTAAATACACGTGCATCCCTGATGATTCCATTTTCTTCAAGAACAGTGCCGATTCCTGTAACAGATGAACCGATTGGTATTTCTACTTTCTTTGGCTTATCATTGTCGGGATCAACAGGCTTTAAAGCTGAATTAATATAAAAATATCCGCCGCCAATCACTGCAGCAGCTGAGATTAATAATATGATTGCAACAATCATTACAATTTTCCGGACTACTTTCGCTTCCCCTTGGCGCTCAATCATTTTTTCGCGCATTATTTCTTTTTTCCCTTTTTTATCGTCTGCCGACATCACATATCCCCTCCGTTCCAAAGACGTTGGCTTCTTTTGCAAAAGACAGGCTAAATCATGATGTTATCCTGTAAATTAACCAGTATGCTTGCTTGCCAACAGGCCTAAGAATAATTCCTGATACATCTCGGCTTATTATACTATATTTTCTTTTGGAAGTCGCAGGATATTACAAAAACCAAAAAGATTCGCCAATTTTTTCCACATTTTTCACTCCTGATTTTATTAATTATGGTCCATCTGAACTAATATCAGAAATCCAGAGAAAATAAAAAAACTGGCCCGGGGGCCAGTTTTATTAATCTTCCTGCTCATCAAGGAATGTGTTAAGCATTTCTTCAATTAAATCCCATTCCTCTTCTGTTTCGATTGGCTGCAGTTCGCCGTCCTTGCTGTCTTCGCTTGGGCTGAATGCCGATGCATGAATTTCAATTTCTTCATCATCATTTTCATCTGCCCCCACTGGGTAGTACAGGACATATGATTTGCCGAATTCTTCGGAATCGAACGTGAACAATACTTCGCAAAGCTGCTCGTTGCCTTCCTCGTCAATTACAGTAATGTTGTTATCTCCATGGTTCATTTCTGTTCACCTCATTAAATTTGGCTATTTAAAAAGCCTTGTAAAATCATGACGGCTGCCATTTTATCAATGACCTTTTTCCGTTTCTTGCGGCTGACATCCGCTTCAAGCAAAACTCTTTCAGCTGCCATTGTAGAGAGACGTTCGTCCCATAATACGACTGGAAGACCAAATAGCTTTTCCAGCTCTGAAGCATAGAACTGGCTTGCTTCTCCGCGGGGGCCAATGGTTCCATTCATATTTTTAGGCAAGCCGACAACAATTTTACTGACTTCATGCTCTTTTATTATTTCACTAATTCTTTCAAAACCAAACTCTTTTTCTTCCTCGCTGATTTTGATGGTTTCCAAGCCCTGCGCTGTCCATCCAAACGCATCACTTAGAGCGACGCCGACTGTCTTAGAGCCGACATCCAGTCCCATAGTCCGCATGTTTACCCCTCACGCTGCTGTTTTAAGTATGATTTAACCAATTCTTCGATGATCTCATCCCGTTCAAGTTTACGGATGATATTGCGGGCATCCTTATGGCGGGGAATGTAAGCTGGATCCCCGGACAGCAGATAACCGACAATTTGGTTAATAGGGTTATACCCTTTTTCCTGGAGGGCCCCATAAACTTGAAAAAGAACTTCATTCACATCTTGTTCGATTGGTTCCTCAGGAAAATTGAACCTCATTGTTTTATCAAATGAGCTCATATCTTACACCTCGCTTTTCTGTATGAAGGATGAGGATAGCTTAAATGTGCCGGAACTGAAATCCGGTGAACAGCCAGCTTGTCCTGCTCTTCATAACGGTTTGGCCTGCCGCCTGAATATACAGAGCGATCAATAAATGATCTTGTTCGTGACAGGAAAACATGGTGAAGAACAAGCTGTTTCTTCCTGATGATGAACAATTTCTCTTGGTTACCTTCATTTTACACTACTTCTCAGGGATATCAAACGGATTTAACCCATTCTTCCACAAATTGCAGAGCACTTTCAAGTTTTTCAGGGTCTTTTCCGCCAGCCTGGGCCATGTCCGGACGGCCGCCTCCTCCGCCGCCGCATTTTGCAGCGACTTCTTTGACCGCTTTGCCCGCATGGAAACCTTTTTTGATAAGGTCATCTGTTAC
>Ga0180215_1000900_pt1 | contig 34587 bp, 29 predicted proteins | sample eDN3rd37CBELigBY_FD_128871 | JGI IMG/M metagenome (GOLD analysis project Ga0180215, IMG submission 128871) | Enriched backyard soil microbial communities from Emeryville, California, USA - eDNA 3rd pass 37_C BE-Lig BY (version 2) (version 2) | ecosystem: Environmental > Terrestrial > Soil >...
ATCTTCATTCCGCTGCTCCACCAGCGTTCGAAATGCTTCATCATGGCATGCTCCCCCCGTGCTCCGACGTCCACCTGCACCTGCTCGCCGTTAGACACCCGCGCATGAATCGCCGAGGTGTGCGGAAGCAGCTTCTGTATAAGCGACTCAGCCTCTTCGGTGATGGTATGCATCTCGCCGGCCACGACGTAATGCGACAAGTCGATCGTCAGCCGAAGATTACCCAGCGCTTCGACATAGGAGATCGTACGAAGCAAATCCTGCGTAATGGTTCCCCGATGCGTCTCAATGTACGCCGGTATGCCGGCTTGACGGGACAGCGCGTCAAGTTCACGCAGCAGTTCGACAGCAGGTTCATCGATTAGAAAAGGAGTCATGACTTGAACATTGACATGCTGGACTCGTCCATATCGCTTCGCCCGTTCTAAAAATCCGGCCAAATCCTCTGGTGTTTTGGGGTAAGCGTTAACACTCAAAGTTAATCCGTAATGCTCTAAAAGACGATTCCACCGTTCCTCTTCCTCGAGGGCTGGTATAAATCCGTTGATCCCATTGAAACCGGCTTCCGCAATCATCTCCACTCGCTCTTCGAGAGAACGTTCTTTATCGCCCCCTTCCACTCTCGCCATCCCCCACCACGACATATGGACTTCAAGCTTAGGCGGACATGGATCAGTGAGGATAGAACGCTTCGAATTCAACTCCGCAAGGCCCTCCATCCGGGTTTTCAATCAACTCAACCTCCGATCCGTCGGCACGGTAGAGCGGCTGATAATGCTTACCGATATGCGTTGCGGATTCGTTGGCGTAATGGCAGATGAAAGCCCTTCTGAACCGGTCCTTCGTCTTATTCCGATAGGATCCGTGTATCAAATTGCCATTGAAAAACAGCACGTCGCCCGGCTCCATGATGACCGGTACCGCCTTCTGATCCTTCGGCGGCTTGACATAGTGGGTTGTGAAAGACTCTTTGGCATCGGAATATTCCGGACAAACGATTTCGTACGCTTGCGTCTTGGGGACGACCAGCAAACCGCCGTTCTCATCGTCCGCTGCATCGATCGCCGTCCACGCTGCGATGCAGTTTCCCGGTTCAACCTTCAGATAGAAATTATCCTGATGCAGCGCCTGTCCTCTTGCGCCCGGCGGTTTGTAGTAGAACATGCTTTGCGCGGCAAGCGGCGGCTCTTCGTATAAATCCTCCAACACGTTCAATACAGGCTGATGAAGCATGTATTTCATTGCTGACTCATTAAAGCGGTGCGGATGCATCACCCGCGGATAACGCTTCAATGGATCCGTCGATTCCGAACTGAAATCCGGTTCAAAATAACCTGGAACTGTCTCATGGCTAATTTCTTCAAAGGTGTGCTCAATTTCACTGAGCTGCTCCTTGTCGAACAACCCTTTAACGATTACATAGCCTTCGGTTTCGAATTGCTTTTTTTGCTCTTCAGTCAAATAACGAAGCGTATACACCATAACCTCTCCCCTCTTAGCTTTCATATGTACAGTGTATTGTCTAATCCGTCTCCATCATAGTAGCAATCCTGCTTTTCACTCACACAATTCTGCAATCTACTGGATTGCTAGAGCAAGTCTGGCTATACTAGAGACACAATAATCGCTGACTAGGAGGCATCGGCATTGCAACCTTCCGACGAGCCGTCACACTATGACGGGAATTCATCCGGCATCATTATTTCGGGCCATTATCAAGTTAACGACACTTACGCTACTTACCGGCCAAATGGCATGAACGATTGGCTTATTGCCTATACGCTAGGCGGTGAAGGATATTTCAATACGCCTGAGGGCTATAAAACCTGTTCTAGCGGGGATCTTGTACTGCTAAAACCCGGCACGCCTCACAAATACGGCACTGTAAAGGGCAATACTTGGAACTTTGTTTGGGCGCATTTTTCAACGCATCCGATCGGAGATAAATTGCTGCCCGTGGAGCCGCTGCTCATTCATAGATTTGAGCCCGATTCCATCCGCAGGAGAGTGTATCGGGCTTTCCGGAGACTGCTATCCGATTCGAGAGAGAGGAACGACTACTGGCAAGAGCTTTGTCTAAATTCGCTTCGCGAAGTATTGATGCTGCTGTCGCAAGGGCAGCAACAGAAGCTCGATCCCCGCATCCTAGAGGCTATGCACTATCTTTCCATTCATATGCGTAAAACTGTGCAAATCGAGGAGCTATCAAGGTCGATCGGCATTTCGCCTTCACGATTGTCCCATTTGTTTAAGGAGCAAACGGGGCTCTCAATCATTGATGCTCTAAATCAAATGCGAATCCGTCAGGCAGCCCTGCTGTTAAAGCATACGAATCGCAGCGCCTCCGAGGTTGCATATGAAGTCGGATTTCACAACTACAATCATTTCATTAATCAATTCCGGAAATGGTTCGGCACCAATCCAAGCGGCTTTAGAAAAAACAATAGTTCGGAACACGAGAAGCTGTAGCCGCTTATATAAAAGGACTGCTCAAAGAGCAGTCCCGATATGACGCTGTATATCATTAATTTTGTTCCACCGTATTTCTTTTTACTCTAACCTGAACAACATCATACTCTAATTATTCCGTGTCCCTGCCCGCATATTTGAAATAGTCGAAATCCGCGTGCTTCATCGTCCCGGACAAATCTTGGGCGCAGAGACCGACAAACGTGCCTGTAAAACCAAGCTTGCCTTCGTATTCATCGGACAGCTGACCCAAATCCAGCACGGGGCCGACAGCTTGCCACCCTTCGCCATCGGGCGAGCACAAAAATTGAACGCGATCGAAGTCGATGCTGACCTTCAAATAGCAACGGGCCCAGCCCTCGACAGACACGACGGCACCATCCGGCTCGTCGTATTGGCCTAACCGGGTCGTGACCAGCGCCACATGCTTCCCTCTCTCTTCATCCCTGCTGATTCGCAAATAGAAATGATCCGACTCGTCGTAATAAAGCGTTAATCCCGCCATCTGATTAAAATGCTCAGGCTCGAATTCCACACAGGTTTCAGCCTCGCAGCTGAAGTGGGCCAGTCTTCTTGCCACCATGCTCTGCTTGAACCAGGAGTACATCGACTCTCTCCCGCGTAGGCGTAAAAACCCAGGCCGTTCCGACAAGCTTAGCCATTCATCGGCAGCGGGCACTCTTAGCGTAAAGTAGGAAACGCCAAGCTCCCCTTCGTCAAAGTGATCGGTTTCCGGATACTCGGGGAACGGGTGAGGAGGCAGATCCGGCGCATCCGTTATTAGCTTCGGCGCTTTGCCGCCGCCTGCCAGACGAAGCCACCCATCCTCCGTCCATTCCACCCGAGCCAGACCGGTCTCGCGTCCAAGCGGACTTAGGCGCCTTCCCGGCAACGGACGCGCACAAATATAGGATAAATACCATTCACCGTTCTGCGTCTCCACAACCGCGCCGTGACCGGCCTTCTGCAGCGGGTGATCCGGCGCATCCACCGTTGTCATTAGCGGATATTCCGGGTCGTATTCGTAAGGCCCTTCGATATTTCGCGAACGCGCGAGCGTTGCCGCATGATTCCATCCGGTGCCTCCCTCGGCCAGCAGCAAATAATACCAACCGTTGCGCTTGAACATAAACGGCCCTTCCGTTACGCCGATTGACGTTCCGGTGGCGATCGTATGAACCGGACCTGTCAGCGTGCCCGACTCCGGCGAAAATTGCTGCATAACGACGCCGCCAAACCGGTTTTTCCCTTTGCGAAAATCCCATCGCATATTCAGCAGCCATTTGCTGCCGTCATCGTCATGGAACAGAAACGGATCAAAGCCGCTGCTGTTCAAATAAAGCGGCTCCGTCCACGGTCCCGTAATATCGCTTGCGGTCAGCAAGTAATTGTGCAAATCCTTGAATACGCCCCGGCGCCCCATAACGGTTGTGATCATCAAATAATAGGTACCGTTGTCATACGTAAGAGCGGGCGCCCAGATACCGCCTGAACTTGGTACACCGCGAAGATCAAGCAGCGACGAACTGCTCAGCGGACGAGACACAACCCGCCAGTTGACCAGATCGCGAGAATGATGAATCTGTACGCCCGGGAACCATTCGAAGGTGGATGTGGCGATATAATAATCGTCACCGACGCGAAGCATAGACGCATCGGGGTTGAATCCCCGCAATACGGGATTATGGATAACGGTCATTTTGCTATTCCTCCTTAGAATCATACCTATAAGCAAACATGAGAGAATCGGTCTATAAATGAAGTTTTAAGAGCTAACTATGCTATACTGATTGCATGAACTCACATACGCACGGAGGCAAGCATGCACTATCTATTCGAACCTGTCATCTTCAAGGATAAACCGCTTCAATATGATCCGACCCACCGTACGACGGATAACTTCTCCGGCTTCTATCATTGGCACCAATGCTGCGAAATATTGTTCATTCATGAAGGCAAAGGCAGCGTTATCGTCAACCAGAAAACTTATGAAATGCAGCCGGGCCTGCTGTTCTTTTTTCAGCCTTATCAGCTTCACAAAGTTTTCGCTAACGTAAGTGAAGAGACGCCCTATGTACGGACGCTGCTATTTTTCGAACCGCATGTCTACGATAAAACTCTGCAGTCATTCCCTGTCCATCGCGCCAATTTCGAACGGTTATGGCGAAAGCTTCAAACGCAATCCGCGATCAGCCTGCAACGAGAGACGGGCTACTTGGGGCATGTGTTCGATAAATATAATCAACGCCACCGGATCCGAAACTCGCATTTATCGGAGGAAGACTTGACGATGCTTATGCTTCATGTTCTTGAGGCCATCTCCTTCGGAAGCCAGGAAGACGATAATGCGCTGCAAAACTCAGAGCCCATTCGCCCGTTTTCCTACTCAGAGCAGGCCATGCAATGGATAGAAGAGCATTATACCGAAGATATCCAATTGGAGCATATAGCGGAATCACTGCATTTATCCAAATATTATTTGTCTCGGATATTCCAACGCGAGACGGGCGGCAATCTGTCCGACTACATTGTCGCTCGAAGGATCAAACAGGCTTGCAGGCTGCTATACACGACCGCCTATTCCGTGGAACAAATCGCCTCTTATGTCGGCTTCCGGAACGTATCGCATTTTATCCGCATTTTCAAAAAAGTGATGGGGACGACTCCGCTTCAATACCGTATCGCCGCAAAAGGGGCAAATGAATGACAAAGAAGCTCCAACCAACCATCGTCGGAGGCTTCTTTGTCGCGTGATGATGACCGGCTTATCGGAACGTTATGTTACGAGTAAATGGGCCGATATCAATTCCCCCGGATTTTGCATCCTCAGCCTTTATGCCGTTCCGATAAAAGTTCTCGATCCAAACATCGTTTACGGCGCGCGTCTCATCGAAGCCTTGTATGGATGACGCAGCTGATTCGTCGCCCATGCAGCTGATGTTAATGAACCTGATCCCTTCGATTAACCCGCCCGGCTCCGGATTATAATCTGGGTTCCAGGCGACCAACAGATCGATTACCCTTCCTAGCTCGAACGGCTCGATGCGAATATTCTCGTAAGTGACGTTACGAACGACGTTTTTGTCCCCGGCGTTTATCGCCAGGCATCCGCGATATCGCTCTTGCGGTTCATGATGCTCGAGAATGTCGAGATCTTCGAATCGAATATTTTCAATGATGTTTCCGTCGCCGAGGTAATCGCCATGCGTTCCGATCATGGTCGGATGAGCTACGTCCGCCCAAAGCACCGAATGGCGGACCGTAATGTTCCGAACGTTCCCGTAATAACCCCAACGATGCCCGTATATCGCAATGCAGTCATCCGAATTTCTCATGAACACGTGCTCGACGGTAATATCAGAGCAGGCCATCATATCGATGCCGTCCGACCATCCTCTCGTGCTGAACGATTCGATATCATGAATGTGTACTCGCTCCGATTGACCGAGATATACGCTGTAATGCGGCGGGTCTACGATTGCAATGCCGGAAATCTCGATATCGCCGGAATACATAACGCGAACGCCGCGAAACGCCGAAAATCTTCCGAAATCGGCCAAATAAATGATTCCTCTGCCATCTATCCTCACGTTCCTCACTTGATCGCATACAAATGATCCGACGATCACTGCGCCTCCCGCAATGTAAGCTCTGATGCCGGAAGGCAAAGACAATAGCACTTGCTCGATATGGTGCATGCCCGGCTTGAAATATAGTGTATGGATGCCTTTCTTGATTTTTCCGAGCAGCATCTCCGGACGGTGAATGCCGGGCTCTACAACGGCGACTCCGCTGCCGGACAGATCAGGCTTCTCGTTCTCGATCGGCTTGGCGAACAGATGAAGGTTATGAAACCGGTCGCCGTTCACTTCGATCGACAGTTTGCGGGCTTTATCCAGTCGGAACTTAATTACGCTCCGTTCGCTCACTTCCACGGCAATGCCTGCGGATACCGGCCGAACGATCGCCTGCTCGATCTCCTCCCGGTGGCAGACGATCTCAACCTCGACCTCACCCTCGAAGTCGAAGCTGGCCATGGAAGCCTCACGCACATGGTGCATGTCCACTTTGACCAGCAGCGTATCGATCTGCTGCCACTCTTCTCCGGCCAAGCGCACCCGCACGGTATAATCCGCATTTCTTGGCAGAGCGTCAGGCATGCGATAAACGGCGAGTTTTGATGTTGTCATCTTCTCTTCCTCCAAACCATGCATGGTCGACTACCAAAGGTACAGATCGTTGCCCTTCAGCTTGAAGACCGCTTCCATAAAATAATAATCGCCATAAATGATTGCGTGATGATGAGTTGCGGAGTGGTAAGCGGCGCTGCCGTTCTGCAAAATGGCGTCCGTAGACTCCGTCCAGTCGCTGCGCGACTCATCCAGCGTACGCAGCAGCTTAAGCGCCGCGTTCAGGTAGAGATCCTTCTCGCAGTCGCCAACGCGTTTGGCGATTTCGATCAATCCGCACGCAGCGATCGCGGCAGCTGTATCGTCTTCGCGTCTCGGCTCAGCCGGCTGGCGGAAGTCAACAGGGATAACGCCGCTTTCCGGAATGTTCGCGATAAAATAATGAGCAATCCGCTTCGCAGTGTGCAAGTACTCTTCTTTACCGGTATGAATAAAGCTCATCATGAAGCCGTATAATGCCCACGTCTGTCCTCTCGTCCAGGAAGAGCCCTCTTCGTAGCCCTGGCCGCCATACGTCTTAACGACGCCGCCGTTCCATGGATCGAACTCGACGATATGATTCACCGATCCGTCGGGTCTGACGAACGCCTCCATCGTCGTATCGGCATGCTTCATCGCGATTTGCTTGAATCGGGGATCGCCTGTCTCCTCCGACGCCCAGTACAGCAGCGGTATGTTAAACATGCAGTCAATTATGGCCCAGCCCCTCGTATCCTTATCATCGAGATCGTTCCATGCGCGGATGAAGCCTCCGGCCAGATTAAACCTTCCCGCCAGCAAATTAGCGGCATGAAGAGCGCGCTTGCGGGACTCCATACTTCCCGTTACCCGATAGTTCGCTACGCTGGTAGGAAGCCACATAAATCCGACATCATGATGCAGCCCGAAATATTCCTGGAAGCACCGATCCAGCTCAACTTCAGAAATTTGAGCGATTTCTTTATATCTTTCATTGCCGGTCTCATGGAACATCTGCCACATCATGCCGCCCCAGAAACCGTTGGTCCACCAGCAAATTCCGTCCGCGACGTCGCCCGTCGGATTGTCCGCCGAACGGTCGTCGTACGTCCCGTTAATCGTCGTATACGGGATTTTGTTTCGTGTTTTTTCACTGACCCAATCCATTTTAATCGTTATTTTCTCGATGACGCCTTGGAGCCAAGCCTTGTCCATTTCGTTGTTCAACATATCGAGTTTACCCCTCTTTCTTATTTGTTGTAGTGCTAATTATAGCGATGATCCGGCAAGCAAAGTTGCCGATTCTCGTCCGAAAATATTGATATCTTGCTCACTTGCATAAGCTGAAAAGAAAGAGAAAGGCGGCAAGCGCCTCTCTCTTCGTCTCGATTTATTGATTGTTATCTGTACGCCGACTACCCTTTGATCGCGCCCGAAGACACGCCCTTCACAAAATATTTCTGCAGCGAAAGGAACGCAATCAGCACCGGCACCAGCGACATCGTCGTGCCCGCGAAGATCATGTCCCAGCGCGAAGAAAACTCTCCGACGTAATAGAACAGCTCGACGATCATCGTCTTCGTCTGCCCGGACGGCAGGACGAGCATCGGCATCAGAAAATCGTTCCAGATACCGAGACCTTGCAGTACGACCATGCTGGCCGTCACGGGGCCAAGCAGCGGGAATACGATCCGCCAGAAGATGCCGATCCGAGTGCACCCGTCGATCTCCGCCGACTCCTCGATCTCGCGCGGCACGCCCTTCAGGAAGCTGGTGTACAGCAGGACGCCGAAGCCGACGGACCCGGCGATGTAAATGAAGATCGGTCCGAGCAGGTTGCCGAATAACCCCATCATGTTCAGTTGCTTGAACAGCGGAATCATGTACACCTGGAACGGCACCATCATGCCGAACAGAAAGAAGATGTAGACGGCGTTCGTCCATCTCTTGTTCGTCCGTTCGATGGCATAAGCTGCCATCGGAATAACGACGACCATGGCCGCAATCGAGCCGACAGTCAGAATGGCGCTGTTCAGCATCGCTTTCGGGTATTCGGTCTTCGTCAGCAAATACTTGAAGCTATCAATGTAAAAGCCGCTAGGGAACGCAATGGCGTCGCGCATAATTTCCCCGTTGGACTTGAAGGCAGACATGATGTTGAAAAAGATCGGGAATGCAAAAATAATGGCAATCACAAGAGTAACGGCAAATAAAATGATATTTCCGGCTGTAATCGGTGTTTTTGTTTTGCCACCCATCTTACATCTGCACCTCCCTCTTGCGAAGCACGCGAATTTGTACGAGCGATATGATCAGAATGAGAATGAACAGCACGATGGCCAGCGCGGTGCCGAAGCCTTGCCTTCCCTCGCCGAATGCCACCCGATATATAATGTAAGTCAACGTTTCGGTCGCGAAGCCCGGGCCTCCGTTGGTCATGACCGCGATCTGATCGAACAGCTTCAAGGAGTTGATCATCGACAGCATGACGCAGACCGTTGTCGCGCCGGCCAGCAACGGGAACGTTACGTGCCAAAATTGCTTCCATTTGCCCGCCCCGTCGATGCTAGCCGCTTCGAGCAGTTCCTGCGGAATGCCTTGCAAGCCCGCCAGATAGATGATCATATAATAGCCCGACGCCTTCCAAACCGTTGACAATATAATCGAAAGCAGGGCAAAATCCGGATCGCCGAGCCAATCCGCCTTTAACGCGCCGATACCAAGCGTATCAAGCAGCTGATTGACAACCCCGAAATTGTAATTCAGAATAATCATCCAAATAAAACCCATAATGATGCCGCTCATCAGCACCGGAAAATAAAAGATGCTGCGAAACAAGTTGCGAAGCCAGCGCACCTGATCGACCAAGATCGCCAGCAACAGCGCAACCACATTTTCAAGCAGGACTAGCGCAACGGCCACAATAATCGTGTTTTTCAATGCATTGTGAACCCGAGGGCTTTCCCATATTTCTTTGAAATTGTCCAGTCCGATATACCGGATGTTCTCACTGATGCCGTCCCATGATGTGAAACTCAAATAAATGCTGCTGAAGGTGGGAAGCATGACGAACAGACTGTACAGAATAAAGGCCGGCAGTATAAACCATATCGCGTAGCTTCGCCACCATTGTTTCTTTCTTTTGCCCATTGCCGCGGCATTCATGACGCTCTCCTCCTGCCTCTCTTAGAAAAATAACCTCTGCCGATTAGGCAGAGGTTATCCCGCATATCTGTTGCCTAAGCCGTTATTGATTGTTAGCCTTCACATTGTTGTCGTATTCCGCATCGGACTGCTTCATATACTCGGTTACGTCTGCGTTGTTGACGACCAGATCCTGAAGCAGCTTGTAGAACCAGTTGCGGAATTGCGGCGGAATTGCGTTGTCGCCGAACCATTGGTTGATCATCATCGATTTCGGGACGGACGCATCAGCCATTAGCCTAAGCACTTCCTGCATTTGTTCATTTGTCTCGTAAGTAACCTCAGCTTTGGTCGTCGGAATGCCGTTGACCGTTGCCAGATAAGGGCTGTATTGGGCCGGATCGAAGAAAAATTGGATGAACGCCTTGATCGCCTCCACTTTAGCCGGATCTTTAGCCGCTACCGCGGAAAGAGACCAGCCCGCGAGCGTAGGCAATCCGTTGACGATGACCGATCCGTCTCTGTTCGGCAGCGCGTAGAAGCCGTATTCGAAGCTCGGATCCGCTTCGGTTATTTGGCCGAACATCCACGGGCCGGAGTACAGCTGGGCTGCTTTGCCCATAATGAGCATCGACGCTGTCTGGTTATCGCCCGTGCTCAGCCAGCCTTTGTCCACGTATTTCGTAAACAGCTCTTTATAATCCGTAATCGCTTGGACGACAGGAGCATCCGTGAAGCTTGCCGTCTTCGCCGTGCGTTTGGAGTTCCAGTCCGGATCGTCCTTGTACACATTATTGATCAGGAAGTAGTTCACCCAGAAGCCCATATGGAACAGATCTTTCCCGCCTACGACAATCGGGGAAATGCCTGTTGCCGCGAGCTTTTCCTGTGTTGCAATGAATTCGTCGTACGTTTTCGGCAATTCGGTAATGCCTGCGTCCGCGTACGCTTTTTTGCTGTAAATGATGCCGTTCGGCGCGTTGCCGGTCAGCGGCGCGTTATAGTATTTGCCATCGTACTGCGGCAGGTAGGTGAACATATCGTGAAGCTCGGCCGGAAGCTCAGCCAGCTTCCCAGCGTCCGCGAACACCTTCGTATCGCGCATCTCTACCAAATCCGGGAATTCGCCTACCGCATCTTTTGTTTTCAGCCAGTCAAGATACGAATCGCTCGTCGTTTCGCTAATATTTTTTATCGTGATATGAGGGTTGGCTGCCGTGAAGGCGTCGATCGTCGTTTCAATCGCCTGCTTCGTTGCCGGATCGCCGGTCGCGTATGCGATCGAAATGGTTACGGGATTCGGCTTGTCGCCTTCGTTCCCCGAGTTAGACGGCACGTTCGTTGGCGAATTACCGTTTGATCCTGAATTGTTATTCGTTCCTCCGCATGCCGCTAAGACCAACGACACCGCCAAGATGAAGGAAACAAGCTGCAAAAGTGATTTTTTTGCCATCTTTCTATGAACCTCCCTTTCATGTTCAACACTGCTTCAAGGATGTCGACTTCCTTGTTAACAGATTAACATCGCTTACATTTCCGATGAATGAAGTTTTTTAAGCCTCATGTGCGGGTAATTTAAGATGTTTCTCCATAATCGGGAACGATAGCTTGATGGAGGTGCCTACATGCTCGATGCTGCTGATCTCCAGGCCGTACTCGTCTCCGCATGTCGATTTGATCCGGTCATGCACGTTTTTCAGGCCGACGTTTTTGCTCGGCGCCTCGGGCTTCGCCAGAAGCTCCTTCAGCTCCTGCAGCTTGCTTTCGCCGATGCCTGCACCGTCGTCATATACCGTTATGGCAAGCTTGCCCTCCGCTTGTTCGACGGATACAAGCACGCTGCCCTTTCCGCTTTTGGGACGGATGCCATGCTGAATCGCATTCTCCACGATTGGCTGCAGCGACAGCTTGAGCAGCTGATAGTCCAGCCGCACATCCTCCGCGATCTGAAGCCGGAGATCGATCCGATTCTCAAAACGGACCCGTATTATATAGAAATAGTCTTTCAGATGGTCGAGCTCCTCCTGAACGGATACCCAATCTTCCCCGTAATCGATCACGTACTTGAGCTGGTTGGATAGGGCCAAAATCATGTCGGCTACCTCGCCGTCATCGTTGTAGACGGCATTCATGCGAATAACCTCGAGCGTATTGTACAAATAATGAGGGCGGATCTGGCTCTTCAGCGCATTCAGCTCCGCTTGCTTCTGCTTGATCTCCGCCACGTATGCGTCGTTAATAAAAACTTTAAGCCGCTCCACCATCCGGTTGAAGCCGTATGCCAAACGGCCGATTTCGTCTTTACCGTAATTCTGTATCTGCGTGTCCAAATTGCCTATTTCAACCTTATTCATATGATGCAGCACTTGACGTATAGGCGAAGCCAACCTTCTTGAGAACAAGGTCCCCATTCCGAGCAGAACGATCGCGCAGACGGCAATGGCGATATAGACAGCCGATTGCGTCGAGGTCAGCTGCTCGAACAGGCTTTTCTCGGATACCCGCATCAGCACGCGCCCCTCCAGGTAAGGAATCTCGTCGCTGAACACCAGATAGCCCTCGTCGTCTAGATTTGCAAAAGCCTCCGCGTGCTCCGGTTTCGCCGGATCCAGCCGGTTGCTGTAATATAATCGATCGCTGCCGTCCAGCACATACAGCTCATCGTCCTTGCTGAGATTCATTTCCTGAAAGAACCCCTCGAGAACGCCAGCGTCAACGTCGATGAACAGGCTTCCTACCACTTTCGGCTCCGCCGTTAATTTGCCGGAAATGTCGATCAAATTACGTCCGAACGTAATGACCTTCTGATCCGGAGAATTATAATAAGACTCGCTATGTGTGGGATAGACGGACAAGTAGTTCGGACGTTCGGCAAGCGGCTTCAGCCAGTCCCCTACGGGAAGCTTCTCCGCATGAAAGGGCCTGCTCTGCCTCGTCTCGTAATACACTTTACCGTCCATCGACCGGACGAAGAAAACACTCCGGATATGCTTGTCGCTGTATAAGACCGTTCTTAAGAAAGCGGCGATTGGATTGTTATTGATCTGCTCGCGCTCGTTGACGTTGACGGTCTGATCGACGGATACGGTATGCGAATATCCCTCGTATCTTCCCGTATACATAAGACGCGTAATTTCGTCGTAGTCGGAGAAGAAGTTATTGACGTTATAGCTCATATAGAGTGACATCTGCTTCAAATTGTTGACTGTGAACTGCTGTACATGCCCGGTGAACGCCTGCAGCGAAAAGACGCTAAGCGCGATGAGCGGGATAAGTCCGACCATCAAAAAAGCGGCCGAAAATTTGACGAATACGCTGTTCCACCATTTACGAATGACTGACATCCCGCTTCCCCTCCGCTTTAATCCCTCAGAGCGTTTTTATACTCTTGAGGCAACTTGCCCGTTTGTTTTTTGAACATGTCGCTGAAATGCCTCGCGTTTTTATACCCGACCTTCTCTGCGATTTCGTACACCATCATGTCGGTGTGCTTCAGAAGGGACAACGCCTCCTCCATCCGCAGATCGGTCACATATTGCTTAAAATTGCGCTTCATCTGCTTCTTGAAGAAGCTGCTGAAGTAATAAGGGTTCATGAAGGCAATAGCCGCCGCGGATTCCAGCGAAATATCGTCCCCGTAATGCTCTTCGATGTATTGAACGACTCGGGCGATCAGCTTCTGCTCCTTGTTGTCAGGTTTGTCTCCGATCCGACTGTATAGCTGCTGCAGCATATCATAGACGCCTTCGCACAACTCCCCGAAAGTTTCGTATTGCCCCAATCGGCTCTGCAAATGCTGTATATCGAAACCCCAATCCGACATCGGAACGTCCGACTTTTTCACTTCCTGCACGATATGAAGCAGCGCCGAGAAGCAGGTCGACACCGCAAGCTGGCGGTTGCCAATGGCGGCCGACTCGATCACTTGCAGCAGCGTCTTCATCTTGGACAGCGCACTCTCCCACGAGCCCTCCGTCAAAGCGCGGATGATCTCGGATTGCAGCGCGAACAGCTCTTTCTCCCTGTCTTTGCGCTGCTCCGGCTTCCGATAGCTAATAACCCGGTTTAATCCCGCAAAATACGTCATGGATAATGCCTGCTCCGCCTGTTCAGCGCTGTTTCTTACCTGGGAGAGCCCCTGTACGGGCTCCCCGACGCCAACCGATACTTTCAGCTTCAAATAGTTCAAGACGTTATCCTTGATCGCCTCCGCCAGCCTCTCTTGCACACCCGGCTCCTCATAGCTGAGAGCGAACACGAAGCTCCCCGCTTTGCCGTAGGAATAGCCGCGACCGTAAGCCTCGATGCATTCCTGCACGATATTATGGATGGCGAATTCCACCAGCTTCTGCGTTTGAACCGGCCAGCGGCTGCTATCGTTGCCCGCCGGATCGATTCGCACGACGCCGATCGCGAGCAAAGGGCCTTCGAGCTTTACATTCAAATAATGATAGCCCTCCGACTGCACGGACAACGCGCCTTCGGTCAACTGCTCCAGCCAGCCGCCCACCTCGCCGTCCCGGTTTTTCCGCTCAAGCAGATCCAGCTTATTCCTTCGGCGGTCCTCTTCGTCCTCCTCGCGGATCAAAGAAACCGTCTTGGCGAGCACCGCTTCCAGATCGGACTTCTTTACAGGCTTGACCAAATAATCGACCGCACCATACGCGATGGCGTCTCTCGCATAAGTAAACTCCTGATAAGCGCTTATAAAAATAACCTTGCACGCCAGCTGCCGCCTCGTCACTTCCTTAATGATGTCGATGCCGGTAAAATGCGGCATACTAATATCGCTGATGACGATATCGGGCTTGCGCTCCTCGATCATGTCGAGCAGCTCCTTCCCGTCGTATGCGAATCCGATAATGCTGATGCCATGCTCCTCCCATGGAATGAGCTTGCTTAAGCCTCTCAGTATAAGCGGTTCGTCGTCGGCGAGCACAACCGATAGATTCATGCCGGCGCCCCCTTTCCTGCTGTTGTTCCTATAGTATCGATTATAGCTTAATCAGTCGCTTTTTTGCCGATCGCGCCCCTGTTACATGAATTTCATCAATATTCCGTTATATCAACTTTATAAGTGTTGCAGTTTTCGAGCACATACGATTCCCTCGTATCTTGGTTCATCGCATGCAATCTTACCCCATCCAACGTTAGCCGGTCTACGTTGCGGATATCCATGAACGCAGTCCGGCTCCAGGTTGGGTAATAATTTTCGGATACTTCCTCCGGATGATCGAAGCGCATGTCCCATACCTTCGGATAAGCCGAAGGGATGTCCTCCTTCCGCACGCCTCCGATAAAGGTATAGGTCATGTTCCTGATCGTTAAATCCCGGATCGGATGGGTATCGCAAGCATCCACCCGAATCCCGGCGAAGGACGGGCAGCCCATTATATCGTCAGTGAAGCGATAATGGGTATTGCGCATCTCCTCGTCGTCCGTCGCAATAATATCCGACAGGGATATCCGCTCCAAAGCGCCGATCTCCGGCATTTCGTCAAGACCGATCGAAGAGCCGATAATATCCAAACGATTGTTCAGAACTATAAAAATCGGTCGCGTCACATTTCTCATGACGAGGCCTTGGGCTATTATATCGGAAATGCGCCCGCCTTCGGTGCATTCGATTTTGATGCCTTCCCGCCATACGTTTTCGAACGTGCAGTTGTGGATCGCCACATTTGAAATATCGCCCACGGATTTCAGCCCGATTCGGACAGCAGCGCATATCGAGGTGAAATGGCAGTTGTTGATATGCACGTTTTTCATCGGATAATCTTTACTGCTCGCCTGCAAACATAGGTTATCGTCGGTGCCCAGTATCTTGCAATTTGAAACAAAAACGTTCTGGCATCCGTCGAAATCCAGACCGTCTCCGTTATACCTTTTATCGTTGCGGATGTCGAGGTCTTCGCACCAAATATTTTCGCTGTCCAAAAACGCCGTAGTCCACGCCGTCGAGTTGTACAGCCGCAGGCTTTTGACGTGAATGTTGCGGCAGCGCAGGAACCGCATCATCATCGGGCGATAGATGCTGCCTTCATTCGGAAAGCTTTCGGCGTTGCCGTTAATTTCGCCTTGACCGATCAAGCCGACGTTCACTGCGTCCTCTGCGTAAATTAGACATTTATCCATATCCTTTTCGTTGACGTACCGGTTATAGTGCGTCCCGTCCGGATAATCGCGAATATCAGGGTTGGCAAGCAGCGTCGCCGACGGATTCACCTGAAGATAGACGTTCGATTTCAAGAAGATCGTTCCTGAAACGAACGTCCCCCCCGACAGAACAACATACCCGCCGCCAGCCTCATGGCAGGCGTCGATCGCCTGCTGAATCGCTTTCGTGTCAACCGTCGCGCCGTCGCCTCGTGCGCCGTAAGCCTTCGCATCATAAAAATCCCGCATTTTGTATCCCCCAATGCTTCATAAACCATAAATTTACGTTCATTCTAGGGGATGGCCTGCGCGAATGGTATGCCGTTTTTTTAGCCATTTATGCTCTTTTTTAAGAAAAACGATCATCCCTTCCTTCTATAATGCAACGGCGCATTGCCTGTAACCGCCTTGAACACTCTGCCGAAATGCGTGACGCTCCCAAAGCCTACCTTTCTGGCGATCAGGTTCACCTTCATGGAGGAGCTCTCCAGCAGCTTCTTCGCTTCCTTGATCCGGACGCTGTTCACGTACTCTACAAACGCGAAGCCCGTCACCTCTTTAAAAAAGCGGCTCAAATAATAGGGACTGACGTAAAACCTGTCTGCCAGCAGATGAAGCGATAATTCCTCCGAATAATGCTCATTGATATAGCGGACAATCTCCGATATTCTTTCGTGCATAGGACTTGGCGATGCCGGGGGCTCCGCAGCATTCTGCTCATAGTGTCTGCAGCACATGACGAGAAGCTGCACGGCGAGCGACTTGACTAACAGCTCGTAGCCGCTTCTGCGCTCCTGCATCTCCTGAATAATCGCTCTGGAAAGCGATTCAATCGCCAGCCGGTCGCGCAAGGAGCCGTTCACGATCAGATAGTCGCGTTCCAGCATAGGCCTTAGCGCTTCCTTGTGGGAGCCGTCGGGCGAAAATAACTGCTCGTGCATATTCATAATGAACCGCTCATGCTTCGGCCGCTCTGCATTGGTCGTACGATGCAAAATGTTGGGGGCAATAATGACGATATCGCCTTCATTGACGGTGACCGTCCGGTCTTTTATAAAAAATTCCCGCTGGCCGGACATCAAATAAAACAGCTCGTAAGTGCTGTGAAAATGGCTGTCCGGCATATGGTGGCTTAGCGCTTTCCGATGGGATACCAGGAAAGTGCCCGCGTTATTTTCGAAATATAGACCTTCCAAATTGCTTCGATCTCCCTTCCGTAACTATTGTTCATTATACCGCAAGAAATGAGAAGAAAGAGGATGAATCCGCAAAACATGTACATAATCTGGTGCTAGAATAGGAGTACAACCAACAAGGAGGAAGGATACAGATGCAAACCTCTTCATCCGTTATGACCCCTATTCAATGGGCGCAAAAAGCATGCGAGGCGTTAATGGCCAAGTTCGAGCCGGAAAATCTTCCGCCGGACCGGTTCCACTATCATCAAGGCGTCTTTCTGTCCGGCATGGAGAAATGCTGGCGGCAGACTGGCGAGCAGAAGCTGTACAACTACATGAAACGGTGGGTAGACAGCCAAGTCCTTGAGGACGGCAGCATTAAAAAGTTTAAGTCCGACGAGCTAGACGACATTCAGCCTGGCGTCCTTCTCTTCACCCTCTACGAGCAGACGGGAGACGAGCGATACAAAAAAGCGCTGCATACGCTCGTTCCTCTGCTGAAAACGTGGCCGACGAATCCGTCGGGCGGATTTTGGCACAAAGGGCATTATCCGAACCAAATGTGGCTGGACGGCTTGTATATGGCTGGCCCGATTGCCGTACAATTTGCCAAGACATTCGGCGACAGCGACTATGTCGACATGATGGCCTTCCAGGCTCTGCTCATGGAGAAGCATACGAAGGACCCCGCCACCGGCTTGCTGTACCACGGCTGGGATGAGACCAAGGAGGCCGGCTGGGCCGATCCCGTAACGGGTCTCGCACCGGAGTTCTGGGGCCGCGCTATTGGCTGGTATCCAGTCGCCTTGCTGGAAATGTTTGAGTACATGCCGGAGGATCATCGGGATAAAGCGAAGCTCACAGCCATTGTGCAGGATCTGCTAATCGCCCTGACGAATTATCAGGATCCCGCCACCGGCTTATGGTACCAAGTCATCGACAAGGGCGACCGGCCGGATAACTGGACGGAAAACTCCTGTACGGCGTTGTTTGTACACGCTATTGCCAAGGCTGTCCGGTTCGGTTATCTTGACGCTAAATATATGGAATATGCCTGGAAAGGCTATCAAGGCGTGATCGATACGCTGAAGTTCGACGAGAACGGCAACGTCGTGATCGGCAACATTTGTATCGGCACGGGAATCGGCGACTATGCCCACTATATCGCCCGTCCAACGAGCGAGAATGATCTGCATGGCGCAGGCGCTTTTATCCTCATGTGCGTAGAGATGAATCTGGCGGTAAAATAAATCATCGTAAAAAAGAGAGGGAGACGACTAGTCTCCCTCTTTCCTTTATCCATTTCCCCGCTCCCCGCTATTTCGGAGAGAGGTACAATATTAATCTAGACTTGCCGAATTCTCATTCTCGATGGCCGAAGCCAAGAACGCGAGCGCGAGCCCCTGTCCCCAGCCCTGGGCCCATTTTCTGTCGATGCCGAGGTAGCCGGCAATATCGTTCATGACAGCGGTGCCTCCCGATACGTTCAGCACACGGCCGTTGTCCGCGATATTTTCAAGCAAGCCATCAAGCGCCTTCCGCACATACTTAGCGTGCAGCGGATTGCCTTGCGTGACCATTGCCGCTGCGATGCCTGCCGTAGCCGACACTTCGCCATACGCTTCAGGATAATCGAGAACGGTGCCCCAAAGGCCGTCTTCCTTCTGCAGCTTCTTGATAGCGCCCAGCTGATCGCGCAATGAACTCCATATATGCATCATTGGCGGGTACAGATAGGCTTCAGGCAGTACCTTCGCCGCCCGGGACATCGTATAAGCCGCCCAAGCGTTGGCGCGCGCCCAGTAGATTCCAGACATATGATCTTTCTTGATATTGTTGTAGCCATGATACCAAAGCCCGTCATTCTCATCCTGCAAATAGTTGATATGCCAGAAAAATTGATGCAAGGCGTCGTTAATGAGATGCTTTTTGTCGAACATAATGCCTACGCGCAGCATGAAATACGCCGCCATGAACAGCGTATCCGCCCAGCACTGCTCTGGAAAATCGTTCTTGGCCGACACGGTATGCTGAAGCACCCGGTCGCCGAAGCGCAGCGCTTTATTCTCCAAGTAGTCGACCTTGCTGAAAATGATTTCGGCATACCTCTCGTCCTTCGTATGCTCGTATAAAGTGAGGAGCATATGCCCCATAGCGCACGTATTGACCGTCCAGACTGGCAAGCCCGCTTCGATGTATTCATCCACCCAAGCAATCATCCGATCAAGATAGGCTTGCTCGCCCGTTACCTCGAACGCGCGGCTGACGCCGTAGTAGGCGACGCCGCCCGGCCAATCCCATGTAAGGTCCATATTGAACGTGTATTCCGCCACGCGTCCGACGGCTTGCTTCAAATCGCTTGCTTTTGCGTTAATTTTCATCTCTGTCATCTCCTTATCTGCATGTCCATCACCCCGCAGGAAGCAGGGCTCTGGAAGTTAGATTTTATGAGCAAAATACCGGTCAATCATGAAGGAACTCTATGAATCAAGCTTTACAATCCATACATCGTGACCCGCAAGCTCCGCTTTGCCGCCATCCAATCGGCGGTCTGTCAATAGATCAACGCCAGTCCGATCGCCTAGATCGACTACAGCGGCATCCGCGTTATGGTTCAGCACGAACAAGTACGATTGTCCGTCCTTATAGCGCAGCGTCGTCTCTACGCCTTCCGGCACGGATTGAACGAGAGGCTGGATGCCGCGGGAGGAACATAGCTGCGACAGCCAATCTTGAAGGAATGCTGCCTCCGGGCTCGTAGCCAAATACCAGGCTTCGCCTGAGCCGAACTTATTAACGGTAAGTGCCGGCATGCGGCGGTAGAAATCGTCGCCGTACACCGCCTTCACTTCGGCGCCTTCCGAGTGAATCAGGTCGCACAGCATGCCGCATTCGTATTCCGGCTTCAAGCCGGGAGCGCCGTCCGGCACGACAATCCGGTTGCGCTGGCTCGGAAGCAAGGCATCGATCTCTTCTGCCCAAATGCCAAGAAGCTTCCGCAGCTCGCCTGGATATCCGCCCGTCTTAACAAGATCGTTCTCGTTGACGATGCCGCTGAAGAAGGTCGTGATGAACGTGCCTCCGGATTGAACGAAATTCTCCAGCTTGTCCGCTAGGCCCTGCTTCACCATATACATAACTGGCGCAATGACGAGGTCATAGCCGCTAAGATCGGCTTCCAAGCTGACGACGTCCGCCGCGATTCCCGAGCGGTACAGCGCATCGTAGAACTTATGCGCTTCGTTCACATATTGAAGAGCGATGGACGGACCGCTGGACATTTCGACCGCCCACCAGTTCTCCCAGTCGAACAGAATAGCGACCTTGGCTTGCACCCGGGCATCCAGCAGCGTATCGCTGAGCTTCCCAAGCTCAGCGCCGAGCTGGGCGCATTCGCGGAATACGCGCGTATGCTCATGGCCGACATGCTCAATAACGGCTCCGTGATATTTCTCGCAGGCGCCAATCGACCGGCGAAGCTGAAAGAACATAATTGTATCCGCGCCTCTCGCTGCCGCTTGGTAGCTCCACAGCCGCATGACGCCCGGACGCTTAAGCGAGTTGTAAGGCTGCCAGTTCTGCTGGCTCGGAGTCTGCTCCATCAGCATGAACGGCTGGCCATCCTTCAGACCGCGCATTAGATCATGCATCATGCCCGTGTAGCTGTGCGGCGTATCGAATCGGGGATAATTATCCCATGACACAACGTCCATATGCTTAGCCCACTTATGATAGTCCAGCTTTTTGAAAGCCCCCATCAAATTCGTCGTGACAGGAATGTCCGGCGTATGCTTTTTGACGACTTCATATTCAAGCTTGTAGCAGTCAAGAAGGCTGTCGGAATGGAAGCGGATATAGTCGAGCGAGATGCCCTGGAAGTTCGTTTCCGTCCGTCCGTTCGCGCCGTACCATTCCTCACTCTGACCGCTTGGCAAGACAATGTCCTCCCAATCGTGGAATGTATGGCCCCAGAACCCGGTATTCCAGGCGCGGTTCACTGCGTCCAACGTACCGTAACGCGCTTTCGCCCACTCGCGGAAAGCGTCCTCGCAGTTGTCGCAGTAGCAGTTCCCGGCTCCGCCGTATTCATTGTTAATATGCCAAATAAGCAAAGCGGGATGATCCTTGTAACGCTCCGCAAGCTTCTCCGCCATGCGCGCCGCATACTTGCGGTAGGTTGGACTGTTCGGGCAAGAATTGTGGCGTCCGCCGAACTTGCGTTTATTTCCGTTGAAGTCAACTTGAAGCACGTCGGGGTATTTGCGCGCCATCCAAGCGGGATGCGCTGCCGTGCTGGTCGCGAGGCAGACGCCGATTCCGTTCGCGTGAAGCTTGTCCATCATCTCATCAAGCCAGCCGAAATCATACGTATCCTCGTCGGGTTGGTTTTTCGACCAAGCGAATACGTTAAGCGTCGCCACGTCGATACCGGCTAACTTGAACATGCGTATATCTTCATCCCAAATCGGCTTTTCCCATTGATCGGGATTGTAATCGCCGCCATACCAAATCTTCGGTTTTTTCGCGTTAATCATTTTATCACACCTCTTCTTATATGATAAAACTGCATTTGATAACTTAATATTATGGCTTATAATAACTATATCCAATATAAAATAAGGGCAGTTTCATATAAGAATATGGAGGTTTACTAGATGCGCCGCGCAGTTCCCGCTTTACCCGCTGAGTTGCTTCCCCTGCAGCTGGAGGCAATAGGAATCAATTCCGATCAAGAAATGATGATTAGGCCGGAAGGCTTTCCCAATTACCATTGGCTTCAGACGATAAAAGGAGAAGGAGAGCTATCGGTAAATGGACGCACTTGGAAAATGACAGAACGATCGGGTGTTCTTCTCACACCTGGTACGCCTCATCGTTACGAGGCCAAAGGAGACAGTTGGCAGACCGGCTATATCACCTTTCAAGGAAGCGCTGCCGCAAGCTTGGTGCAGTCATTCGGTTGGAGTATCGCCGAATTCTTTCAATGGGAAGAAGGAAATGACCGGATAACCGGCGGGCTGAATAGCTTGCTGGCGTTCGCCGAATCGGGCGGCGATCCGTCCGGATGGCGCTATTCCGCGGATTTGTACCGCTTTCTGACATTGCTTCGAACCGATGCCCGCACGGACAACAAGCCATCCATGTCGAAACGGCTGGAGCGGATTCAAGGTCTGCTGAACTGGCTCGAAAATGAATTCGCCAATCCGGGAATCGGCTTGGCGGAAATGGCTTCGCAGCTCGGCATCGGCGAACGCCAGCTGAATGAAAGATTCCGTGAGCTGTTCGGCCAGACGGCATACGCTTATTTAATTCAGCTGCGGCTCCGCAAAGCGAAGGAATGGCTTCCTTCCCGGCCGGATTGGACTGTCCGCCGCATCGGCGAAGCGGTCGGATTCCGTGACGCGAGCCACTTCGTAGCCACGTTTCGCCAGAAGGAAGGCATAACGCCGGACATGTATCGAAATCAGTACAGCGGAGGGGCTGCTTCGGAACGGAAAGCAGATTAACGCTGCAAAAAGCCGACCCCATGGGAAGGCTTTTATTCATACATCTCAACAACCATTCTTGCTTGCTGAACTATTTTATCAATCAGGTATTCAGGCTGGACGAGCCGGATCCTCCCTCCATAACCTAGTACATACTCGATCGCTTCCTGCTCCGTATTAAATTTTAAAGTCACATTAACTAGCGGACTGCCAGTCTCCGAGCTAGCATCAACCCGTTTGACGAATTTATCTGTAAACGTCATGCGTCCTATCATTTCACGATGAGCCAAAACCTGGACTTCAAACGATGGCAAAGCTTCTGTGAAATCAAGCTTGCTTTGCTTCCAATACTCAGCCAAATGAAAATGCTCAGGCCTGATAAATTCCTCCGCTTCAATAACAGCCTGTACGATTCTCGACATTCTAAAATTACGATACTCCTTGTTGTCATTTAAGGCCACCAAATACCAAGCCCTTCCCTTCGAAACCAATCCTAGAGGATGAACGAGTCTTTGCGAGCGGCTTCCATCCGCTTTTTCATAAAGGATGCTAAGCTTCTTATTTTCCCACAAAGCCTGCTGTACGATGTTTAAAGCTTTGCTCTTTTCGTTGGACGGCTGCTGCCACGTGCCTGTATCGATATATATTTTCTCCAAATACTGCTGCGCATCGCGCTTTGCCGGCCCCGGCATGGAAGCCAATAGCTTCTGGCGAATATCCAGACCGTTATTGTGTAATCCTAGCTCTTCCAGTATTTTTTCAGAGGGGAGAATGAATAACGATTTCATATCTGCCAGCGTCAACGAGCTGATCTGGCTGCGAAAACGATCCATCAGCTTCCACCCGCCCGTCTTCCCGCGTTCGGCAACAACAGGAATACCGGACAAGCTTAGGGCATCCATATCCCGTAGAATGGTTCGCTGAGACACCTCCAAGGTACGGGATAATTGTTCCGTCGTCATCTTCCCGTTATTTTGAAGCAACACCATAATATTGAGCAGTCTGTCGGCTCTCACTGGCTATCCCTCTTTTCTTCTAAACACTATTTCTTTATATATGACAAAAGATGTCGTCATTATAATCTACAATGGAATTGTAATCAATAAAGGAGGTATAGATATATGGCACGTTTACATGGAAAAATTGCATTAGTAGCTGGGGCTACAAGGGGAGCCGGCCGCGGCATCGCCGTCGAATTAGGCGCAATGGGCGCGACGGTCTATGTGACAGGAAGATCGACTCGTACCCATCGTTCCGAATACGACCGGCCTGAAACGATTGAGGAAACGGCTGAGCTTGTTACAAGGGCTGGCGGTCAAGGAATTCCCGTTCAAGTCGATCATTTGGATCCCGTTCAGGTGAAGGAATTAGTGAATCGCATTGAGCACGAGCAAGGCCGGCTTGATATTCTCGTTAATGATATATGGGGAGGAGAAAAGATGATTGAATTTGACGTCCCCGTGTGGAAGCATTCACTTGACAACGGCCTGCGCATGTTACGGCTCGCTATCGATACTCATCTCATCACAAGCCATTTTGCACTCCCTCTCTTAATAAAAAATAAGAACGGTTTGGTTATCGAGATGACTGACGGGACAGCCGAATACAATAATAAAAATTACAGATCATCTATGTTTTATGATCAGGCTAAAACCTCCGTGATTCGCATGGCGTGGGCTCTTGCTCAGGAGATTCAGCCTTATGGATGTACTGCGGTGGCGCTCACGCCAGGCTGGCTTCGCTCGGAAATGATGCTTGATCATTTTGGGGTGAAGGAAGAAAATTGGCAAGACGCTGCGGCCAAGGAACCTCATTTCATCATATCGGAATCCCCCCGTTTTGTAGGACGGGCCGTTGCCGCTCTCGCTCAAGATCCCGAGCTGGCACGATGGAATGGACAATCCCTTTCAAGCGGGCAGCTTGCGCAGGTCTATAGGTTTACGGATCTCGACGGCTCACGGCCGGATTGCTGGCGTTACTTGGTCGAGGTCATAGATGCCGGCAAACCGGCGGATGTTGCGGGGTATCGATAACGGGGATGCAAATATGCAAAAGGCCGATCCTGTTGGATCGGCCTTTTGTTGTTGTGGCATATTGGGGATATCTTTGCTTCGCAACAAGCGGGGGCTACAAATTTCTTTGTTCTAGTTTATTGGTGAGACACGATAAAGTTCATCTTGATCCAATCGCATGAAGAAATCAGTATCCCCCGCAGTAATCAAGATTTCATTGCCATTATCTCTAATTTCTTTAAAGTAAATATGCCCGTTATCATAATATAAAATATTACTTACATCATCATAAACAAACTTTTCACCAAGATCATCTTTGTTAATGATGTGTCTCTGATTTATTGTACGATCATCAATCTCGATATTAAAAATCTGGACGCCAGTAATATTGGACATTCTGTAGTCGGTAGCATACACAATGTAAAGGTTATCATCCCTTTTTATAATTTCATCTATGCGCATGCTGCCCTTACTGTCAATCATTATTAATTGACCATTGTACACTACAAAATGATAGCTTTCCCTCCCGCTAGAACCATAAAATTCCGGATTCTCAATGTACTGTATCATGCTGAAATTTCCTGCTTCAAAAACAGAAATATGATTGGATAGTGCTTGCAGATCCGCCTCGATGGAAGCTTGAGGATTTTTACTTACATAATCCATTAATGCTTCTATGATTTTCGTTTTCTCTGAATCTTCAACTTCGCCTTTATCCCAGCTAGTGAATAGCGCTTGAATGTCAGTATCTTGCCCTTGCTTTGAATGGGAATTGATATAAAAAAATACTCCTGTTCCGACCAAGCAAATGAAAAGGACGACTGCAATAATTTTTTTCATTCTAAAAAAAACAATCCTTTCATTTGAAATTTTATATAAAAAAAGCTACTACCGATATCGAATTTGATATCGGTAGGCTTATTCATATCCTCGTATCTTCCTCTTACCAATTCTTAATTAATACCAGCTCGACCACCAGCCTTCAAAAATTCGAAGGAATAAATAGTTGCCTCCACTCAAAGTAGGCAATAGGGCATAATCAATAACGTGTGGAGTGTATGTATACAAGACCCATGCCGGATAAGAGTAAACTTGAATTTGTCCTGCATAGGTTACACCGCCAGATGTTCTCGATACGCCACCATTAACAGTTTTGTAAACAAATATCTCGGAATCGTTTAACCACTTATCGTACATCCAAGCACTGGCAAGTTCAACTTGTTTATCGAATCCTGTATAGGTAGTTATATCCCCGCTGTCTGTTGCACCGTAACCCATTGCATAGTGGAATGCCCTTCTGTTTACGTTTGTGTCAGTACTTGTAACAAGACTACTCTCTTTCTGTAGGCTAACCAGTATAACACGTGGATTTATTCCTGCATTCACTGCTGCATCTCTAATAACTTTTGCTGGCGTTACTGTTCTGCCTGTATCATATGCGTTATTGCTAGAATTAATGGCATATACTTTAATGCTATTTTTTAAGACAGAATTTTTGTCATTCAGAAATGTCTGAATTTGTGCTTGAGTCATTGCTTGAGAACTGCTGAAAAGAAAATCGCCTGAGTCTAAGAGGTTATTCATTAGTTTACCATTAACATAATAATCTACTGTTGACAGTGGAGTTATTGAACTACTGGTTTCCAAGTTATTAATATCGGTCCTTCCAATCAGCCCTTGTGCATATTGCTCAGCTAATTGATGTTTCAAATTACTATCTGCTGAAAGAGCCTTTTCAGTATTAATTTGATAATGATCCTTCTCCCTGAGGTACGATGTCTGCAATTGATTATTATAGTAAATTTGCTCGGTTACTTGTCCTTTTTCAGAGTAGTCATAGATTGTTTTATATCCGGCTGTATCTATGACCTGGGCAATTCTATCATTATCCCACTGGACGGAGTAAACTCGCCCATCAGAGTGTATTTCATTAACAATACGACCGTCTTCATCATAAATCATGATATTTTCATTTAGAATGGCTTTATTCCTTTTCATGTTATCGGGGAGAGAGTTGTAGACAGCAGAGATCTCATTTAATGTACTCTTTGTTAGGTTTAATTCTGCAGCGAATACACTTGCGTTGACACTGACTAAAAATAAACTTACTACAAGACTAAATATAGCGATCCTGTATCTCTTTTTTTGAAACATTCATTCTCACCTCTTATTTTTTGTGGTCATGAACGAATCATGCATTCAAACGAAAGAATTCACCTCCCCCTTCGGTATAACTAATAAAACACGCTAGCCAGGCTTTAGTTGCATTATTTTGGAAAAACATTACCAGAAGTGACGATCGCCATAAAGAGTGTGTTTGGGAAAGCAGTTGTAGACCAAACGCCAAAAATGGCGGTGCAGGGATGACTCCCTAACACCGCCATTTTTAACCATGCGAACCGTCCCATTGCATTAGTAAACCTACTTTCAGGACAGCCTCTTTGCTATATATGTCTTAATTCCTGACTCAACTTATGGGAACTCTCATCCCTCTTCCGTCACCGTCTAGACGGATCGTAAATTTTGCCTATCGCCGCAGGCGGCCTTGCACGGCCAATCACTCCGATCAGCACCAGCACCGTCAGTGCGTAAGGCAGCATGTAGATATATTCTTTCGAGATGGAGTCCGCCCACGGGTACACTTGCAGAATGCTGCCCAGCGCTTGAGAAAATCCGAAAAACATGGCAGCTGCAAGAGCGCCAAAAGGATTCCATTTACCGAAGATCATGACGGCCAACGCGATAAATCCTTGCCCCGAAATCGTGTTGAACGTAAAATTGCTTGTCGTCGTCAGCGTAATCGTCGCCCCGCCGAGGCCCGCGAGCAGCCCGCTCAACAGCACAGCGCCATAGCGGATCCGGTACAGATTAATGCCAAGCGTATCGACGGCCCCGGGATGCTCGCCGCTGGCGCGCAGTCTCAGACCAAAGACAGTATGGAATAGTACGAAATAGACGACGACAACCAGGATCAGAGCCAGAAACGTAGTGGGATACGCCGTAAACAGGGCTTTGCCCAGCAGCGGAATTTCCGACAACAGCGGAACCTCGATTTTTGGAAAAACTTTACTCAGCGTATCGGTCGTGGCGGAACCTTCGAACAGCAATTTGACCATATACAAGGTCAGACCGGTCGCGAGAAAGTTGATGACGATGCCGCTGATAATCTGGTTCGATTTGAACTTGATGACCGCTATCGCGTGTATCATAGAGAACAAGCCGCCGGCCAGCCCCGCCAGCACGAATGCCAGCCATACCGACGCTCCGCCCATGCCGATACTGGTCTGTAAATAATGACCCGTCACCGCAGCCGTAAATGCGCCTACCGTCATCAGCCCTTCAAGCCCGACATTCTCAATACCTGATTTCTCCGAAAAAATGCCGCCTAAAGACGTAAAAATAAGCGCCGTAGCGAATACCATCGTAATGTTGATCATATTGCCCAATGTGTCTAACAGCATCATTCGCCAGCCCTCCTTCGGTGCCGCAGCTTATCCATCATGCCCCTGAACATGCCTTGTGTGGCGATGAAGAATATAATGGATCCGAATACGATCCGGATCACTTCCGGCGGCGCGCCGGTGCCGAAGCTCATGCCGGAGGAACCGTAGGTCAGCGAACCGAACAGAAACGCCGATAGCACTACGCCGAACGGATGTGTCATGCCAAGCAAGGCTACCGCTATGCCGTCGAAGCCGTAACCCGGCATTGCGTTCACGATCGATTGGTACTGGAACACGCCCAACACCTCGAATGCGCCGGCAAGACCGGCAAATGCGCCGCTTATGAACATTGCTTTGACCATCCCCCAGCCGACCTTGATTCCCGCATACTCCGATGCGCTCTGGCTATGCCCGATCGCCCTTAATTCGTACCCTTGCGTCGTCTTCCACATAAGCACGAAGAAAAATACGGCGCACAAAACTGCCAGAAGCATGCCCCAGTGGATGCGGGCGTTGTCAAAAAACGGTAGCAGCGGCTTAATCGCGATGGAAGCGGAATCCTGAATCATGCGCGACCGTTGCTGCCCTGGCTCCAGCAAAAACTGTTTGATCAGTTGATTGCTCATAAAGAGAGCGATCCAGTTGAACATAATGCATACGATAACCTCGTTGATGCCGGACCTCGCTTTCAAGAAGCCGACGATGCCCGCCCAAATACCGCCGAATATCGCGCCGGACGCTATGGCGAGCGGCACATGAATATACCAAGGCAAGCTGAACGGCACTGCGACCAGCGACGCTCCCGTCATGCCCATCAGAAACTGGCCTTCTACGCCAATATTGAACAATCCGGAGCGGAACGCGAAAGCTACCGCGAGTCCGGTTAGAATGAGAGGCGTGACCTGCCTCATATTTTCGCCGAAATCGTACCAGTTGCCGAATATTTTTATGAACAGATGATAGTACCCTTGAATGGGATCGTATCCTCCGAACAGCATGACAACCGCCCCGCACAGCAATCCAAGCACGATGGACAGCAAGGAGATGAGAAAGGAGTCCGTTTTGTATTTATTCAACAAGCTGTTCATGCGCTGCCTCCTTCCTTGACTAGACTGCCGGCCATCATGAGCCCCAGTTCACGGTCATTCGTATGCTGAGGCAGCAGCTCGCCGACGATACGTCCCTCGTATATGACGGCGATCCTATCGGACAGCCGCAATATTTCGTCCAGCTCGAACGAGACGAGCAGTACGGCATTGCCGCGGTTGCGTGACTCCACCAGCTGGGTATGCACGAATTCGATGGCGCCGATATCCAGCCCGCGCGTAGGCTGGGCCGCAATTAACAGCTTGGGCTCCCGCTCGGTTTCACGGGCGATGATGCCCTTCTGCTGATTGCCGCCCGACAGCGCTCGTGCGGCTGTATGAATGGATGGCGTCCGCACGTCGAAAGCATCGATTAGCTTCTCTGCATGGCGGTTAATGGCTTCCCTCTTCAGGAAGCCCCGCCTTGCAAATGGCCTTTGATTGTAGGATTGCAGAACAAGGTTCTCAGCCATGGAGAAATCCAGCACCAGCCCGTGCTTGTGCCGATCCTCCGGCACATGCCCGAGGCCAGCCCGCGTCATCTCGCGGGGACGGCTATTCGTCATGTTCCGTCCATCCAACATGACAGTTCCGGACGCGATCTTCCGCAGACCGGCGATAATTTCGGCGAGCTCCGTCTGGCCGTTACCGTCCACTCCGGCTATTCCGACAATTTCTCCCGCTCTCACGGATAGATTGATGCCATCCAGCACCGCCCTGCCTTCTTGGTTTTTACATATGACATCCCGCAGCTCCAGCACCGGGTTCCCTGGCGTAGTCGGCTCCTTGTGAATGTCGAAGCGCACGTTGCGGCCTACCATCCGCTCGGCAAGATCATCGGGATTGGTCTCATTGACGTCAAGCGAATCCACTACTTTGCCGCGGCGAATAACCGTCACCCGATCCGCTACCTGCATAATTTCCTTCAGCTTGTGCGTAATGAGAATAATGGATTTCCCTTCAGCGGCCAGCCGCTTCATCACGGCAAGAAGCTCCACGATCTCCTGCGGCGTCAATACGGCAGTCGGCTCGTCGAAAATAAGAATTTCGGCGCCTCGATACAACGCTTTCAAAATTTCAACCCGCTGCTGCATGCCAACGGAAATATCTTCGACGCGCGCTTCGGGCTCTACGGCGAGTCCGTATCGCTTAGACAACTCCCCGACACGCTTGACGGCTTCGGCCCGGTTTAACCTAATGCCTTTGACCGTTTCCTTGCCAAGTATAATATTTTCAGTTACGGTGAAGGGTTGAACCAGCTTGAAATGCTGGTGCACCATGCCGATCCCCAATTGAATAGCCTGTCGCGCATTCTGGATGACGACGGGCTCGCCATACATTTCGATATGGCCCTCGTCCGGCTGATATAAGCCGAACAGAATATTCATCAGCGTCGATTTGCCGGCCCCATTCTCGCCAAGCAGGGCGTGAATTTCACCCTTCCGCAACTGAAAACTGATGGAATCGTTGGCGACAATACCCGGAAACCGTTTCGTGATGCCCTTTAATTCTACTGCAATTTCTGTATTGGCCATTGGCTGTCTCCTCTAATTGACAGTTATGACGATTTCCCCGTCAATGATTCTTTGCTTGTACACTTCCACTTCTTTTAACACTTCCTCGGGCACGTTTTTGGACGATGTTTCGGCGATGCCGACGCCATTCTCTTTCAGCCCCAACTGCAGAGTCGTTCCGCCGCCGAAATTTCCTTCAATCAGATCCTGTGATACCCGATAAACGGCCTCGTCGACGCGCTTCATCATAGAGGTCAGCGTAATATCATCGCCGTATTCCAACGACTGGTCGCGGTCCACGCCGATTACCCATACACGTTGGCCGTTGTTATAACGATCCTTCGCTTCGTTGAACACACCGGCTCCGGTTGCGCTTGCCGCATGGAAAATAATATCGGCTCCTTCATTATAAATAGTGGCCGCCGCCGTTTTGCCCAAATCCGGTTTATCGAAAGCGCCTGTATAATTGACAATTATTTCAGCATCGGGATTCGCTTCCTTAACGCCTGCCTTGAAGCCAGCTTCGAACTTGGCAATGACAGGGATTTCCGCACCGCCCACAAAGCCGACCTTACCCGTTTCCGTCATAAGTCCGGCAATGACGCCAACCAGGAACGAACCTTCCTGCTCCGAGAACAGAACCGACTGCACATTGGGCTCATCCACCTCGTTATCGACGATGGCCAGCTTTGCGTTCGGATTTTCCTTCGCAACTTTGCGTACCGCATCAGCCATAACGAAACCCGTTCCCCAAGTCAGATCGTAACCGCTTTTGACAAATTGGGTTAAATTCGGCACGAAATCAGCGTCTGTTTTGCTTTGCAAATATTTGATATCGGCGCCGGAATCCGTTTTGACTCGTTGCAGAGCTTCCCAAGCGCTTTGGCTGAACGCTTTATCGTTTACTCCCGTCACATCCGTAACGAGACCGATTTGGACTCCGCTACCGCCCTCTCCGTTCGAGCCGTTCCCTTCCTTCGTATTGCCGCAACCTGCCACGACCAGCGAAAGCGCCAAAAAGCCTGCCATAATTACTCCTGCTGCTTTTCTCATTGTTAACCCCTCCATTAGTTGTAGAAATTATTGAAAAAGTGCGAGCGGCATGTCCATGCGTGTGACGAGCGATAACCCTTCTCTTATAAACAAATGTTTTATAAACAAATGTTTTTTCACTAAACGTTAGTCCACAAACCGCTTGTGTATATTTATAACACATGTTAATTTCACTAACAAGTGTTTTTCAGAAATATTTTTTTCGATATTGCAAAACTTATGTTTTTCTGATTAACTTATGTCTATAAGCGAAAATGAACTTTATGGAGGTAAATCAATTTGGAAAAAGAACATCGCATTCTGGAGCATATTCGATTAAATCCGTTTATCACCCAGCAGGAGCTGGCTGATAAACTCGGCTTGTCCCGCTCCGCCATTGCCGGCTATATATCCGCACTGACTAGAAACGGCGAAATAAAGGGCCGCGCCTACATTTTGCGCGAAGAGGCATCGATTGTGTGCATCGGGACAACCAACTTCGACCGCAAAGCACGAAGCGTCGGCAAGTTGATCGCGGGCACCAGCAATCCCGTTCAATATAAGGAGTCCTGCGGCGGAGTTGCCCGCAACATCGCCGAGAACCTGGCACGGCTGGGACTGAACTCCGTGCTGCTGTCCTGCGTAGGCAACGATAAGGAAGGGATGGCCGTATTGGAGGAAACGAGGATGGCGAAGGTCGATGTCAGTCTAGTCACCGTATTGCCCGATAACCGCACGGGTTCATATACCGCCATCCTGGATATTGACGGCGAGATGTATATGAGCTTGAACGACTTGTCGATCTGTAACCAAATTACGCCGAAAATGATCGCGGATCGCTGGTCGCATATCGCGGCTGCAGGGCATGTATTTATTGACGCCAATCTGACCGCCGAAACGCTGGCTTATGTCATTGCGCGATGCAAGGAAGAAAACCTGTCACTTTACATTGACCCCGTTTCCGTACCCGATGCCGCAAAACTTCCGGAATCGCTGCACGGCATCGATACGATTTTCCCCAACCGCGTCGAGGCGTCCTTGTTGGCGGACAATATGAAAGTATCTTCGCTTGACGAATACCGTAAGGCGGCACGCAGGCTGCAAGAGAAAGGCGTGCGTAATGTCGTTATTACGCTGAGCGAAGAGGGGATCTATTATTTGGGCGAGGACGGCACGGAGTTCCTGCTGCCATCCATGGTTAATCAGGTGGTGGATGTCACGGGAGCAGGGGACGCATTCGCTTCGGGTTACATGTTCGGAATCGTGAAGGGCGAGGAACCGCTTAACGCGGCGAAGCTTGGAATGGCGGCGTCCCGTCTGACGATGGAGACGGACCAGTCCGTATCGTCGCTAATTCAAGCGGAATCGTTGTATGAGCTGATCGAGGATAAACCGAAAGGAGTTAATTAAGCCATGAACTACTTGTACATTTCCGAAGAGGTTCAGGATGCGCTGGACCGGTCGCTTCCTATCGTTGCATTGGAGACGACTTTGCTAGCGTTTGGTCTGCCGGCCCCTTACAATCGCGAAACGGCGTTTGATATGGAGGATATCGTGCGGAGTCAAGGGGCCATCCCCGCCACGATCGGCATACTTGACGGCAAGCTGAAGATCGGCTTGAGCCGGAAGGAGCTGGAATGGTTTACGAGCGGACACGCTTCCATCCGCAAGGCGAGCAGCCGAGATATTCCCCACATGATCGCCTCCGGCATGCCGGGAGCGACGACAATCTCCGGGACGATGGTCGCTGCCGAGTTGGCGGGCATTCCCGTATTCGCGACGGGCGGGCTAGGGGGCGTTCATCGAGACGGCGAGAATACGCTGGACATTTCGCTGGATCTGATCGATCTGGCACGGACGCGCATTGCCGTCGTCAGCTCCGGCGCCAAGGCGATCCTCGACTTGCCTCGCACGCTGGAGTACTTGGAAACCCAAGGCGTTCCCGTGTACGGCTACCAAACGGATTATTTCGCGTCCTTCTACTCCCGACAAAGCGGATTGATGGCCGATTATCGTATCGACACTCCCGAAGAAGGCGCTTCGTTGATGCATATCAAGCGTGGACTTGGGCTAAAGGGCGGCATGCTGATCGCGAACCCCGTTCCCGAAGAAAATGAAATTCCATTCGATGAGATCAATCTACACATCCAATCCGCCATTGAAGTAGCGGAGCGAAACGGGATCGTCGGCAAAGACATCACGCCTTTCCTCCTCAAGGAAATCAACCGTTCCACGGACAGCCGCAGCCTTCAGACCAATCTGGCCCTCGTCCGCAACAATGCCAAGGTTGGCGCTCAGATCGCGGTTGCTTATGGGAAGTTGCTGAAGTGAAAAACCCTTTGAATATGAAAAACGAGATTACAAAAAGCGATGAGAATTTTATTTCTTCTCATCGCTTTTCTCATGACTAAAACCAGACGGTCACAGCAAATCCACTGGCATAGTAATAGGTGTTCGCTTTTGAGTCTTTTAATGGATTCAAGGGGGATCGAACCCTTGACCTCACAATGCGTTATCCAGTTGTTCATGCTGCAAAACCTTACCCCTTTTACTTTTTTTTATCCGTCACCTATTTCATGGCCTTGTTTACTTCTTGGCCAACCGATTCTTGATAGATGTCAGCGTAAGTTTTTGAATCTTTGATTAGATCGTCGCAAAAAGCCGCAACGTCTCTGCCCGTCACTTCGAGCACGCCTTTCCCTAAAGCCGCGCCCTCTTCAAAAAGATCGATAATCCCCGAGAGCAAACCCGTCCCGTCGGTTAGCTCAACAGGGCCGACCTTAAAGAGATATTTTTGAATCTCTTTATAAACAATCTGATAATCTTTCGGGAGTGCTTTGACACGCGCCACATGCGCTCGCCACTCTTTTTTGCCTTCGATGATATCTTGTATTCTCATGTTATCCTCCTATTTACCTAA
>Ga0180215_1000902_pt1 | contig 34558 bp, 28 predicted proteins | sample eDN3rd37CBELigBY_FD_128871 | JGI IMG/M metagenome (GOLD analysis project Ga0180215, IMG submission 128871) | Enriched backyard soil microbial communities from Emeryville, California, USA - eDNA 3rd pass 37_C BE-Lig BY (version 2) (version 2) | ecosystem: Environmental > Terrestrial > Soil >...
ACAGCCTCTCCCATTGTTTTTTTGAAATCAGCGGTATTTTCAGATCCGGACGGACGGCTGCGGCAAACGCGATTTCGTCCGCATAGAGCGGACCAATGCCTGCCAGCAGCTGCTGGTCGGAAAGGGAGCTTTTGAGCGCGCCTCTCTTCTTGGCGAACAGCTCCATGAAACGATTGAACGTTAGCCGCTTATCGAACGGATCGGGACCATAGCTCTTCATCGCTTCTTCTACTTGCTTAATCGACAGCAGCTGTATGTCGTTTGCCCGAAGCCCGCTGATATTCAATCGGCCAGCGCCGGTATGGATCGTGATTTGGGGCGGCTTGATTTGCTCAAGCCCACCGCTTTCATAAGTTAAAACCGCTTTATTGGATAAGTGCACTTGCAGCCGCTTGCCGTTATCAAGATGAAACAGCAGATGCTTGCCGCGGCGCTCCAAAAACCAAATCGTCTTGCCGATCACTTCGCGCTCCAGCTCAGCGTCGCTAGCCTGAAGCACCTTCTGATCGGCGCGTTCGATTGCAGTAATGGTTGCGCCGGTAATACGCGGCGACAATACGGTTTTGTACACTTCTATTTCCGGCCATTCGAGCATGTAATATCTCTTCCTTCCTTCGCTTCTGCCTCTCTGTTTGTCAATTGCGATGTTCATGAATATAAGTTAACAATTCCGATAAGTCCTTGCATATCGCATCCGGCCGGCAGCCAGCCTGTTCTGCGTAATATTCATAATTTTGTTCATTTGTCAGCCCGGTAAGCACGAGCAGCTTGCCGCAGCCCGCAGCTTCGCCTGCTGCGATATCCGTCGCCATATTGTCGCCAATCACCCATGTGTGCTGCGCGGGCAATCCAATGTCCCGCAGTGCGTAATCCATTAGTATCGTCGACGGCTTGCCGATTACGACCGGCTCATGCCCGCTCGCCGCTTTCAGCATGGCCCCTATTGAGCCTGCCCCCGGTATAAGCCCGTTGTCCGATGGAAGGAGCAAATCAGGATTCGTCATAATGGAGGTCGATCCCGCACGAATATAGCTGACAGCCTGAGCGATCCGCTCATAGGTTAGCGTCCGGTCTATTCCCTGCAGCACGAAATCAGGCTGCTCACACGTTACTTCCCGCAAGCCCGCTTCATCCGCCGCTTCCTGCAAGCCCTTCTCCCCGATAATAAATACGGTAGCATTCGGCTTCTTGCCGGCAATATAAGCGGCTGCGGCCTGTGCCGATGTGCATACATGATGCGGCTCTGCAGGAATTCCCATATTCAGCAGCCTGCCCGCGACATCGGCCGCGCTGGCCGAGGAATTGTTCGTCACAAAACGATAGGGCATGTCGGAATCCGTTAAATATTGAATGAGCCGATCCGCCCCATCTATCCGATTGTTTCCATGATATAAAGTTCCGTCTAAATCTATCAGCAAACCGCGCATCGACGGCAGTTCATGCTTATCGCCCATAGCAGCATTCCTCCGAACAGCAATAGCTAAATTTTCGTCAGCGTCGTATCAGCAGCGGCTCAGCTTGCCCTCCAGCCTGCTTATGCGCTTGTTCAGCTCGTCGAGCTCATTGCGGCTCTTTTTGTCGCGCCGTTGCAGCTGTAGCTGCGCCAGCGCCCTGTCCGATGCGATAGTCGCGTAATGAAGCGCAGACTCGTAGTCCTTTAGCTTATGCTCGTAGTACATGGACAGTTCAACCGCAGCCTCGTGAAGGGCTGACGCCGCATATTTCGACATTTGATTGACGACCTTCTGCCACAATAACACAGCGCGCGTCCAATTTCCAGCTTTCTTATCGCGTGCAGCCAGCATCAGAAGCGTAGGTGCGGCGGCGGAATCCATATGCTCGGCAAGCTGGAACAGCTCTTCCGAATAGGAGCACTTGCCCATCTTTTCAAGCCAAAGCCCTGTCCGCACCATCTCTTCAGGCTCCGTCGGATGCTGCACGTAAGAACGGACATCCCGGTCGCTAAGCAAATGGCCGAATCGAATGGCAAGGCAGACAAGCGACAGCATATCGGTTTCATTGTGCCGATAGACGCCCGCCAGCACATTGGGGTCGCCCTCCGCCAAAAATTGAAAATAAAGCTGCGGAGCCAGAGAACCCGGCACATCATCGATTCGCGTTATGCCGAGCCGCATTTCCTCGACATGGCTTAACCGGCACGATGTGAGCGTATTCCGCCATACGGACCTTGCGGGATGCAAAAAATCGAGATGCAGCGGTTGCCATATGCTGCTGCCCATTCCGTTCATTATAAATCGGCTTTGCATAAGCGGCCAGTCGAAGCTCTTGCCATTATAGGTGACGAGATGCGTGAAGGATGCGGCAAGGCTCTGCAAATAAGCGAGCATCGCGCGCTCCTCCGCGGGATGCCGGATAAGCGCTTGCTCTACGGTGACGGCGCCGTCCTTCCAGTAAGCCAGCCCGATCATGAACGGAACATTGCCAGCTCCTACGCCAAGGCCGGTCGTCTCCAAATCGAGGAACAGCACAGTTTCTTCATGCAGTCTTTCGGCCGGGTAAAATGCAGACAGGAAAGGAGCGGCTATAGGCCACTCCTCCATCGCATGAATACCGTGGCGAAAGGAGGCATCGTATTGGATTCGCCGCAACAGAAAACTGCCGTGCGCATTCGTGCTAATCGCTACGCCAAGCTCATTCCATTCCGGGCCGAGCCTCTCCGCTTCCTCCTCTGTGGCAGTGTCGCTTGCCGCAGCGGCATCTTCAGCTTCCGTGTTCTCATCCATCCGTTCTTCAAGCTCGGCAGCAGCCGGGAGTTCTGTTCCGCTTGCGCCGCGCAGCCGGTTCATCCGGTCTCTCAATCCGCTCATCGGACGCCCTCCGCCTCGGCGAGCAAATCAAGCGCCTGCTGCTTGCCAAGCAGCCCGACCTCTTCAATCGGGCCTACGCATGCCGGACAGCCGCTTAAGCAGCTGCAATTGCGAATGAGCGATTTGGCGCGCCTGATCAGCTCGTCATGAACCTCGAACAGCCGCTCGCTCAATCCAATGCCGCCTGGGTAGCGGTCGTAAAAGTAAATAGTCGGCCTTTGCGTATGGACAGCCTTTACTTGCGGCACGACTCTTATATCGAACGGATCGCACATCAGATACAGCGGCGCGATATGAACGAGAACGTTCGCGATGCCAAGCAGCGCGTATTGCATTTCATTTTTGCTTTTGCGCTGTGCGGCCTCCTCGCTGAAGGAGAACCAGTAGCCGCAAGTGTGCAGCTCTTCTTCGGGCAAATGGATCGGGCCGGAGCCGATATTCTCATGTGTTCTCAGCCTAATTTTTTTGAATATTGTAGGCTTTGCATTAATTGTAAGCTCGCCGTATTGCCGAAGGAGCTCGCCGGACTCGCGCTCCTTATCCACATGCAGCACTTTTAGCTCGACAGCCATATTCGCATCGGTATAATAATCGACGCTTACCTCCCGGACGTAAGCTTTCTTCTCGGGATAATCAAGCATCTCCACTTGATACTGCACGCCCTCGTGCATATAGATCGCTTCCTCATGAATAAGCGTCGGCGCGCTGAACCGGTCTACCTCGCCAAGCACGCGGCTGCCATTCGTACGGTCCACGATAATAAAGTTCTCCTGAGCTGCCGTGCGCAGCGAGATGTTATGCGCCGGGAACGACTGCTCCATCCAGTACCAGCGGCCGCCAGCCTGATGGAGAACTTTCTCCTCCACTAGAAACTCCATCATATCTTCCAAGCTTTCCGCTCCGAACTGCTCTCCCGCTTCGAAAGGGAGCTCATAGGCGGCGCATTTCACATGATCAATAAGAATGAGCAAATTGTCAGGGTGTATTAACGCCCTTTCAGGCGGATGATTGAAAAAGAAATCCGGATTTTGAATCATATATTGATCGAGCGGATTGCTGCTAGCTACTAAAAACGTTACCGAGCTCTCCTGCCTTCTCCCGGCGCGCCCCGACTGCTGCCAAGTGCTGGCGATCGTTCCTGGATAGCCGTTCATGACGCAAGCCTGCAGCTGTCCGATATCGATGCCAAGCTCCAGCGCGTTCGTGCTGACGACACCGCGGATTTCGCCGCTGCGAAGGCCGCGCTCGATCTCGCGCCGCAGCTTCGGCAAGTAGCCGCCGCGGTAGCCGCGGATCGTCCGGTCGTTCACCTTGTCGCGGATCAGCTCCTGCAAATAGGTAAGCAGCAGCTCGACCCGTACACGGCTTCGCGCAAACACTATCGTCTGCACGCCCTGCTTCAGCAGCGCTCCCGCGAGCTTCTGCGTCTCCAGCACGCTGCTTCTTCTAATGCCAAGCTGTTGGTTGACAACAGGCGGATTGTAAAAGATAAAGTGCTTCTCGCCCATCGGGGCGCCATTATTGTTAATAAGCGCAACCTTCTCGCCGATCAGACGCTCCGCATGCTCCTGCGGATTATCGATCGTCGCAGAGGCGCAAATAAATTGCGGGCTCGATCCGTAAAATTTGCAGATGCGCTTTAAGCGCCTGATCACATTCGCGACATGGCTGCCGAAGACGCCGCGGTACGCATGCACTTCGTCGATGACAATATAGCGGATATTTTCGAACAGCTTTACCCACTTCGTATGGTGGGGCAGTATCGCCGAATGCAGCATATCCGGATTCGTAACGACGATATGGCCCGAATTGCGGATAGCGGTACGCACGGTCGGAGGCGTATCTCCGTCATACGTATGCGTCTTAATGCCCGCGCCCATCAGATCGGCGAGCGCTTGAAGCTCCGCCACCTGATCCTGCGCCAGCGCCTTTGTAGGGAACAGGTACAGCGCTCTGCTCTCCTCATTTTCCAGAATGGCCTGCATGACCGGCAAATTGTAGCAAAGCGTCTTGCCGGACGCGGTCGGCGTCACCGTCGCCACATGCCTGCCGCTGCGCGCCGCCTCATAGGCTGCCGCCTGATGCGTATACAGCTGATTGATGCCGCGCGAACGGAGCGCCTCCTGCCAGGCAGCATGCAAATCTGCCGGAAAATCAGCCATTTTCGCGTCTCTACCTTCTATTGTTCGCCAATGCGTAACATTGTTCATTAGCGATTCATCCAGCTTCACCTGCTGCAGCCAATCCTCCAAGCTGGAGGCTCTTCCTGTCCAACGGTTCATCACTGTGTCACCTCTCATCATTGCTAAATGTTAATCTATATTGTACAGAATACATGTTCGCCCTGCAATATAATCAGGCAATTCAGCGCATGCCAATCGTTCACAACCGCCAAAACAGTGAAAACAGAACAGCGGAACTGCAATTCGTCAAAATTGAGGCAAAACAAAAGGCCAACCAGATCTTCCTGGTTGACCTTAATGTGCGATGGGTACGACGGACTTAGCGTCTTGAATGGCAGCCACAGACATTCCAAGCTGTGCCATTTACACCGAATCGTCTTCGTCCCGGTCAATAACGATAACCATGAAATCACGCGCCGCCAGCACGTCGGGATGCCGCTTCTTCGCCTCTTGCACGAGATTGCTCAGCTCCTCATTGCTGTATCGACCGCTAAAGTGCGTCAGCACGAGCTGCTTTACGCCTGCCTTCTGCGCTGCCTCGCCCGCCTCAGCCGTTGTGCTATGTCCATATGCATGCGCTTTTTCCTCCAGCCCCGCTTCGAATGTTGCCTCGTGAACGAGCACATCCGCCTTTTCCGCCAGCTCGACTGCACGGAGACAAGGGCTCGTATCGCCCAAAATCGTCACAATCCGTCCGCGCTTCGGGCGTCCAATCACTTCCTCCGGCCGAATGACTCTGCCGTCCTCAAGCGTAATCGCGTGGCCCTTTTTTATCCGTCCGTACAGCGGGCCTTCTGCAACGCCAAGCTCCTTTAGACGTTGGACGAGCAGGCTGCCAAGCTGGTCATGCTCGATGATGCGGTAGCCGTAGCATGGCACGCGATGCTCCAGCAGTCCCGCTTTAACTGTAAAACGGTCGTTCGAGAAAACAATTTCCTCCGGCTCTTCTATCTCCTTAATGATGATCTCGTAATCAAGCGTGGTGCCGCTAATTGCAAAAACGGTATCGATATACTGCTTCAACCCTGCCGGGCCGTACAGCGTGAGCGGCGTCTCTCCGCCTTCGAAGGAGCGCGTGCTAAGCAGCCCGGGCAAGCCGTATAAATGATCGCCATGAAGATGTGTGATGAAGACAGCTTCCAGCTTGCTCAGCTTAAGCGGCACCTCCATTAACCGGTGCTGCGTCGCTTCTCCCGCATCGAACAGCCACCAATTGCTGCTCGGCTCGGGCAGTTGAAAGGCGACGGCGGTTACATTCCGATGCTTCGCCGGCCTGCCGGCGCCCGTTCCCAAAAACCAAAGCTTCATAAACCCTCACCTCCCTATTAGCATTTGCCATCCCGTTCCACTTTATAAAATAGACGCAATCTTCCGCTAAACCAGCGAAAGGATGAAGGAGGCCCCCCGGCATCGGTTAGCCGAACGCCGGAGGGCCGCATACATCCTGCATCAGTCATATGACGCTTCTATACTTTCTCAACGTTGAAATATTGCGCTTCAGGATGCGCGAACACCATCGCCGATACGGACGCTTCCGGCTCCATCATGAAGCCTTCAGTCAATTCAACGCCAATATCTTCAGGCTGCATCAGCTCAAACAGCGGGCCTTGATCTTCCAGGTTCGGACATGCCGGATAGCCGAAAGACACGCGGATGCCTTGATAACGGGCGCCGTGGCGCTGCTTCATTGTCATATCCGCCGGATCAGGATAACCGCATATATCGCGCATCATATGATGGACACGCTCGGCGAGGCCTTCCGCCACCTCAAGCGCGACGGATTGCAGCGCATGGGAGCGGAGATAATCGCCGCTATCCTTCCACTCGTTCGCCAAATCGCGAATGCCATGGCCGGCTGTTACTACGAGGAAGCCGACATAATCCATCACGCCGCTGTCAACCGACTTCAGGAAGTCGGCCAAGCATAAATACGGCTCAACCTGCTGACGTGGGAAGCTGAAGCGTTTGATCTCCTTCGTTGTATCGTTCGGGTCATAAATGATGACATCATTGCCCGACGATTGCGCCGGGAAGAAACGATACATGCCATGCGCCTTCAAAATGCCGTCGCTGCTGCCCTGCTGCAAAATGCCGTCAACCGTTTCCTTCAGCTTAACCGCCTTTTCATTGCCTTCCTTCAGCAACGCTTCGACATTGCCCTTCAGCCCTAAGTGATGGCCAAGCAGCATTTGCATATTCACATATGGAATAACGTGAGAGAGCGGCACATCTCTAAGCACGTGGCGATCCGTATCCGGCGGAGCGAATACCGGCGCATCCGGCGAAATTTTGGAGCGAACCGCGCGCGTAAGAGCGGGCATCTCCTTCTTCTCTTCCTCTTCATAACCGCCCGATGCTTTTAGCTCGGCCAGCTCCTGCTCCATTTGGCTGCGGATCCCTTTATCCATCAGCTTATTAGCAATGTCCAGCCCGTCCATCGCATCCTTCGCATAGAGGACTAGACCGTCATATTCAGGGCCGATTCTCGTCCTTGTAAATTTGCGCGTAAGCGCGGCTCCGCCGACTAGAATCGGCGCATCGATGCCAGCAGTCCGCAAATCCTGCGCGGTTACGACCATCTGCTGTGCCGACTTGACCAGCAATCCGGACAAGCCGATCGCATCCGCTTTTTCCTTGCGGTACGCTTCAATCAATTGCTCAGGCGGCACCTTAATGCCGAGATTAATAATTTTGTAGCCGTTGTTCGATAAAATGATTTCTACGAGGTTTTTGCCGATGTCATGCACATCGCCTTTCACCGTCGCTAAAATAATTTTGCCTTTTACCGCGCTCTCGTTTTTCTCCATAAAGGTTTCCAGATGGCTGACGGAAGCCTTCATCACCTCGGCGCTCTGCAGCACCTCTGCTACAATCAGCTCGTTGTTATTGAACAAACGGCCGACCTCGGACATGCCCTCCATGAGCGGTCCGTTAATAATGTCCAGCGGAGCGTATTTCTGAAGCGCTTCGTCCAAGTCAGGGATTAGCCCTTCCTTCGTGCCTTCTACAATGTAAGAAGCAAGACGCTCTTCCAGCGTGAGATTGGTCGCAACTTCCTTCTTCTCAACCTTCTTATCCCGGAATGCGGCGACGAAAGCAGCAAGCGTCTCATCGTTCGTGTTAAAGATGAGCTCCTCCGCAAGCCTGCGCTCTTCATCAGGAATAGAGGCATACCGCTGCAGCGTCTCCGTATTGACAATCGCAAAATCAAGCCCCGCCTTTGTACAATGGTACAAATAAACGGAGTTGAGCACTTCGCGTCCCGCAGGCGGCAAGCCGAATGAAATATTGCTTAGCCCCAGAATCGTCTTCGTTCTCGGGAACTTCTCTTTGATGAGACGGATACCCTCGATCGTCTCGACAGCCGATCCGATATATTGCGGATCGCCGGAGCCGACCGGGAACATATTCGGGTCAAAAATAATATCATCAGGCTCAAGCCCATACTTATCCACGAGCAAATGATACGACCGTTCCGCAACCTCAAGCTTCGCTTCGCGTGATACGGCTTGACCGCGTTCGTCAATCAAAATCATGACGACAGAAGCGCCGTAACGATGGATGAGCGGAACAATTTTCTCAAACTTCGTTTCGCCGTCCTCAAGGTTAATCGAGTTAATAATCGCTTTGCCCTGCGAGTATTTCAGCCCAAGCTCAATAATGTGATCATAGGTCGAATCGAGCATGAGCGGAGCTTTAATCTTCTTGACGACTTGCGGAAAAAACTGATTAACCGCATACGCCTCGTCGATGTCGGTATCCTGCAGGTTAATATCGATAACATGCGCGCCGCCCTTCACCTGTCCGCGGGCAATTTCCGACGCTTCATCGAACTTGCCTTCTTTAATCAGGCGCTTGAATCTGCGCGAGCCGGAAATGTTCGTCCTTTCGCCGATCATGATCGGGCGGTTATCTTCCTCCATGTAGACCGTATCGATGCCCGATACAGCCGGCGGATGAGTGCCGTTTTGCTCGCGCGGACTATATTTAGCCAAAGTTTCTGCGAGAGCGCGTATATGAGCAGGCGTCGTTCCGCAGCAGCCGCCGGCGATATTGAGCCAGCCCTGCTCGGCGAACGCCGCGATCTTCATTGCTAGCGATTCTGGCGATTCGTGGTATTTGCCGTTCTCATCCGGCAAGCCTGCATTCGGATAGCAGCTGATTGCCGTTGAAGCGATAACGCTGAGCGAGCGGATATGGTCGCGCATAAATTCCGGTCCGGTCGCACAGTTAAGGCCGATTGAAATCGGCTTCAGATGCTCCAGCGAGATGTAGAACGACTCGATATTTTGCCCTGCCAGCGTCGTCCCCATCGGTTCAATCGTGCCGGAGATCATGAGCGGCAGCTGCTTGCCGGTCGCTTCGAACGCATTGCGAATGCCGATGCTTCCAGCTTTCACGTTCAGCGTATCTTGGGAGGTCTCGAGCAAAAGCGCATCCACTTCGCCATCGATCAGCGCAAGCGCCTGCTCATAATAGCTTTCAACAAGCTCGTCGAAAGTGACGCCGCCAGTAACCGACAGCGTTTTAGTCGTTGGTCCAAGTGCGCCTACTACATATCTAGGCTTTTCCGGCGTGCTGTATTTTTCTGCTGCTATGCGCGCAAGCTTTGCAGCGGCAAGGTTAATCTCCCGTGCCTTTTCAGGTATATCGTAATCAGCGAGAACAACGCTTGTTGCGCCAAAAGTGTTAGTCTCGACAAGATCGGCTCCTGCTTCAAAATACTGTTCATGGATCGATTGAATGACGTCTGGTCGAGTCAAAACGAGCATTTCATTACAGCCGTCCAGTTCTGGTCCGCCAAAATCATTCTCTGTCAAATCAGCTTGCTGGATCATCGTACCCATTGCGCCATCCAATATGAGTATCCGTTCCTTCAGCAATTGTTCTATGGTTGGTTTTACCACTTGCGAGCACCCTTCCCAAAAAAATCATTAACAAATATCTTAACAGAACATTACAATTGTGAAAAGGCAATTCCATCGACAAACATCTATATATGTAATATAATAATAAATATCAATTAAAGTCTATAGGAAAAGAGGGAATAGTATGGCAGAAATAAGAATTCGCAATACAGAACAACGTATTTCCGGCGAAGAGAACGTGAAAGCTTTCCTTATGCAGCAAGAGGTGCTTTACGAGCATTGGAATACAAGCAAGCTTGCATCGGAGCTTCAAGAGAAATTCGTGCTTAGCGACGAAGAGAAAGCTCAAGTTCTTGCGACATATGATGAAGAAATCCGTGACCTCGCATCACGCCGCGGCTATCAAACATGGGATATCATCACTTTATCCGAAGCTACGCCTAATTTGGATGAGCTTCTGAAAAAATTCGAGAATGTCCATACACATACAGAAGACGAAGTTCGCGCAATTACAGCGGGCAAAGGCATCTTTATTATTAAAGGCACTGACGATGTCGGTTACTTTGACGTTGAGCTGGAAGCGGGCGACGTTATTTCCGTACCGGAGCATAAGCCTCACTTCTTTACCCTTATGGACAATCGTCAAATCGTCGCTGTCCGCCTGTTCATCGAAACAGAGGGCTGGATTGCGCATCCTTACGCGGATGAATCGTTTGCTGCAAACAAAGCTTAATCGATACCTATTGTATAATCAAGCCCCTTGCATTGGCATTATGCCGCTGCAAGGGGCTTTCTGTTACTCGCTTAAGCCGATTCCTGCTCCCGTTATTGTTCGAGCAGCTTATATAGCTCTTCCAAGTGTTTGATTTCATAAGCAGGAATAATATCATCATTGCGCTTCAAGTCATGGCGGTTAATCCATACCGAAGTCATGCCGATCGTGTTAGCGCCTAGAATATCGGTTGTCAGCTTATCTCCAACCATAATGCCATGCTCGGGCTCAATGCCGAGCTTCTCCAGCGCATGCTTAAATATGGAAGCGGCAGGCTTTCCTTCGCCGAATTCGCCCGATATGATAATGTGGTCAAAATAAGGAGCAAGCTCCGGAACGCCTGCGAGCTTCTCGCGCTGCAAATCCGGCGATCCGTTCGTCAGGAGCAGCAGCTTGTAATTTTTTTTCAAAGCGTCAAGCACTTTAAACGTTTCCTCGTAGACGTATGGACGTGATCTGCGTTCCGCCGGAAAGCGTTCAGCCAGCTCTGCGCCCAGCTTCGGATCGTCAACGCCTAACGCTTTTAGCCCCGCTGTCCACGAATCTCTTCGATAGGCAGGCGCAAGCGCCTCAAGCTTGCGGAATTGCTCCTGCTCCCCTTCCCGGAAATCCGCCCAAAGACCTTCGAACGGATTAATACCGATCATCTTCGTAAACGCGAACGTTTCGTAGGATTCGTACAGCGCTCTTGCCTCCCGGCGAACCGATTCTTCAATCGCTATCGGATCAAGTCCCGTTGCAGCTGCAGCCGCTTCGCACGTCGCATCGAATGCTTCCTGCACGCTGCGGTTATCCCATAGCAGCGTATCGTCCAAATCAAAAAGTACCGCTTGCTTAGCCATCGTATCGTCGCACTCCTGACAATCTAATTTTCTTTTACTTCAATGCCATTGTTCTTAGCGAATACTTTCAGCTTCTCGGCAAGCTTATCGACCGGATAACGGTTCAGCGTCTTCGAGAAGATCCAGTTCGCTCCTTGGGTCTGCTCAATAACGATAGCCGAACTTTGCACATCTATCGCTTTAATGGTCGAAGCTGAAAGACGTTTATGTCCGGTAAGACGGCGAGATTGCACATAATCCTTGCCGATTATGATGTAAGGCCTGCGGAAGAAGAATAGCGCCGCTAACCCGATATAGCTTATTATCGTAAGCCAAAACACGGTATCCGTCACGAGCTCTTCCGACCCGGACACGAGAAACAGATACATGGCAATGAACATTATCAGAAAAATCGGCATTATAAAGTTACGGCCGACAATTTTCTCCGTCTGCTCGGCTCCAAGCACAAGATTGCCTGTCCCTTGCTTTTTGCGCTGTTTGTTGACAGCACTCATATTTTTGCGCACCTTGCGCTCCCAAGAACGTGACACGATCTTTTCCTCCATTCAAATCTGTTGCACTCTTCCGAGCGTGCAATCGCTCCCTGTCAATCCTTTAAGCGAGCGGGCGTCGAAATTTAGCGATGAAGCGGTTCGGATAATCGTCAGGCAAAGCGCTAATACGCTCCAGCAAATTCCATTGCTCCTGCGGAAGCTCCCAGCCGAAAGCCCCCATATTATCCTCGAATTGCTCGAGTCTGCTGGCGCCGAAAATAGGCGACGTTATTCCTTCGCGCTGCAGCAGCCACCTAAGCGCCACTTGAGCCGGCGTTTTGCCCAGCTGCGCGGCTGCCTCTTTAACAGCATCGAGTACGGCAAAGTTTTGCTCGCTGCCCCGGTTGACCCACGCGCTCTCGCCGGAATCGCCTGACAAACGCCCTTCCGTCGGCTTTACCCGATCATAACGCCCCGTCAGGAAGCCCCCGCCAAGCGGCGCCCAAGGAATGACGCCCACATTCTCCTCCACGCAAAGCGACATCATCTCGCGGTCCATTTGGCGGCTGACTAGACTGTACTGCGGCTGAATGGACACAAAGCGAACATAGCGGTTCATATCGCTGACAGCAAGAGATTTCATCAACTGCCATGCAAAAAAATTCGAGCAGCCTATGTACCTGACTTTCCCGGATGCAACCAAGTCATCCAGCGCGCGAAGCGTCTCTTCGATTGGTGTCGCATGATCCCATACATGCACTTGATACAAGTCGATATAGTCGGTTTGCAACCGCTTTAAGCTCGCTTCAACGCTATCCATAATATGCTTGCGGGACAAGCCTGCGCCGTTGATATCGTCCGACATTTTCATTCTGACTTTCGTAGCCAGCACGACCTCCGATCGCTTGTCCTTTATGGCCTTGCCGACGATCTCCTCCGAGCGCCCTCCAACGTAGACGTTGGCCGTATCCAGAAAATTGCCGCCGCGGTCAATGAACCTGCCGATCATCTCGATCGATTCCTGCTCGCTCGTCGCATTGCCGAATGTCATCGTGCCGAGACAAAGCTCTGACACGGCGAGCCCGCTTCTCCCTAGCTTGCGATATTGCATCTCCTGTCCCTCCCGTAATTGCCCGGCAATCCGGATCATGAATGGTTAATGCTTAATCGTCCCTTCATCCTCATCCTCAACATATTTAATGTTGTCAAGCTGCTGACGAAAATTACGTTTGAAATTGTTTATATACGTGCGTCGAAGCTCGTCGCGTTCGGCGATTTCGTCCTCGGTTAACCCGTCCGTTTTATTTTTACGAGAAAGCTCGTTAATTCTCGCGATGAGTTTATCGATATCCATCTCTAGTCTCTCCTCCCCTCTCAAGCTGCAAATGCCTACCCTTTACTTTGACATTTTCGACATTCGATTGTCAAGCAAACATGCCATTTTGCCTATTAAAAAAGGAGCGCTTCTCTTATTCGTAAGAGAGTGCTCCTCTGCGGTTCCGCCTATTTAGAACTTTGGAATAATAAGCGTCTGCCCTGGCTTAATATCTACGGTCTTAAGACCGTTCCGCTCCTGTATAGCAAAGATCGCATATCGCACGTCAAGCCGGTTGTTGACTTGCTTTCTTGCGATGCCCCATAACGTGTCTCCGGCAGATACGGTTATTTCATATTCATCGGCTGCAGCCGGCTTTACTGTCGTTGTGGAAGCATTGCCCGTTATTAATAGGAAGCTAGTGAAAACGAGAACGAACACGGCCAAGCACACGGACAGCTTAATCAGTCTTCCCTTAGTATGCACATGTCTATTACGCTTATATCTGGATGCTGCGTGCATCGATTGTTTGTAATTAGGTTGATAAAAGGTTGGATTCAACATGATTATTCACGCCCCAAACATTTGTTCTGCTATTAATTTAACACGAACAAATGTTTGCAGTCAACAAAAATATGCGAACTTTTGTACTTAGGAACTTATGTTTGTACGAACTCCGGTTCTGTGCTATAATCTTCAATAAATCTACTAATGGAGTGATCGTCATGTCGAAGATGTCCAGCCGGCAGCAAGCTATTCTTGAATTTATCAAGAATGAGGTTCGCGAGAAAGGCTACCCTCCTTCTGTTCGCGAAATCGGCGAAGCAGTCGGATTACTATCCAGCTCAACCGTCCACGGTCACCTTGACCGTCTGGAGAAGAAAGGGCTGATCCGCAGAGATCCTACTAAACCGAGAGCCATCGAAATTTTGGACAATGACGATATGGACAACGTCATCCCTCTGCCGGTCTCCAAAGTGCCGATCGTCGGTAAAGTAACAGCCGGCGTGCCGATTACAGCAACCGAGAATATCGAAGACTACTTCCCGCTCCCGTCACATATGGTTGGCGACAATAACGTGTTCATTCTGAACGTTATTGGCGAAAGCATGATTAACGCTGGCATACATAACGGCGATTATGTTATCGTCAAGCAGCAGCAGACTGCCATTAACGGCGACATCGTTGTGGCAATGACGGAAGATGACGAAGCGACGGTAAAAACCTTCTACAAAGAGAAGGACCACATTCGACTGCAGCCGGAGAATGATACAATGTCTCCTATTCGCCTGAAGAATATAACGATACTCGGCAAAGTAATCGGCCTGTTCCGCGATATTCGTTAATGTCTTCGACAATTATCTATGAAAGCTCTCCTATCCGGGGGAGCTTTTTTCGTGTGAAGCGCATCGGTCGATCCTTGATTCGAATCTCATCCAGGCGCATGTCATGCCAGACGCCAGATAAATGCAGCATAGCCGCAAACTCCTCTAGGCTGTTGACACGAATCATTTGTACCCGTAACAAATATCCAGTCACACTGATCCATTTCTGCATAAGCTACAGCGTAGTCAAGTTGGAAGGAGGTGTTGTGAATGTCCGGAGTCGTTGGTGGCAGCAACATCGGTGTCATCCTTGTACTGTTCATTCTGTTGGTAATCATTGCTTGCAGCTGTGGCATGTTTAAAGGCTACGGCTACTAATTTCACGGTTCGCCGCCGGCTTCATGTAAAGCTCCAACAGAGCATTCATGAAGCCGAATCTTCCTTTCCTTTTCCCCGCGGCTACAGCACGATCCAGAGTCTGCAGCTCTCCTCCAGCACGTGAATAATACGGCCCACCTGCGTGGGCCTTATTATTTTCACTCCAAAATACCCTCCATCTCACTCTATAAGGCTAGTAACATATAAGAACAAATATCCAATCATCGCAGTAGCTGCATGCATAAAGTAAATGGTAGTTAACTTTCAATGGAGGTGTTTGCTTCATGTCAGGAGTTCTCGGCGGTCACAACAACATTGCTTTTATTCTCGTACTGTTCATCCTTTTGGTTATCATCGCTTGCAGCTGCGGCATTTTCGGCGGCTACTAATTCCGGCTTAATGGATGCGCGGTTAACCGTCTTACAATAGCGGTTGCCGCACACAGTCCATTCCGCAATTGTTCAAAACGAACAGCAAAAAAGCCCGGCTGCCAGCCGGGCTTTTTTTGCTGTTGACTATTCGTTTCGCAATCTTAGAACCCAAGCATCCGACGCCGCATGCACATAAGAATGTAGAGGAGGCTGATGAAAATGCCAAATTACAGAATTATTGTCGATCTATCCGACCGGCAGCTTTATCTTCTTGATGGAAATGTTGTCGTTCGCGGATTTCCAGTCGGCATCGGCAAAATGGTAACGCAAACCCCATCCGGCGAATTCAAAATTATTAACAAGCAGCAGAATCCCGGCGGTCCTTTCGGCGCTTTTTGGATGGGACTGTCCAAGCCGTCATATGGCATACATGGAACGAATGACCCCTCCTCCATCGGCAGAGAAGTATCTCATGGATGCATTCGCATGTACAACGAAGATGTCATTGAGCTGTCATCACTCGTTCCGATCGGCACAAGAGTTACCATTCGCCCATGATAGACGATAGGATTGAATGTCTGCCATTGTAAAATAAGATTATAAAACAGGGGGCATTCTGGGGGCACCCCGTAAAATCAGATAAGCCCCTCAAAAATGCCCCCCACATATTAATCTCCGAAATCCCCTGTTATTACAACATTCCTCGCATTAGTACAGCGTCAAATACTGATCGCGTTCCCATTGGTGAACTTGCGTGCGGTACATATCCCATTCGATCGCTTTCAGCTCGTAGAAGTGGGCAAGCGCGTGATCGCCAAGCGCTTCGCACACGACGTCGCTGCGCAGCAACTCGTCCAGCGCCTCTTTGAGGTCTACCGGCAAGCTTGGTATACCGGAATCGATGCGCTCTTCCTCCGACATAACGTAGATGTTGCGGTCGGTTGGAGCCGGCAAAGGCAGCTTGTTCTTAATGCCGTCAAGTCCCGCTTTCAGCATAACGGCAAGCGCCAAATAAGGATTCGCAGCCGGATCCGGATTGCGCACCTCTACGCGCGTGCTTAAGCCGCGAGATGCCGGAATACGAATCATCGGCGAGCGGTTGCTTGCCGACCAAGCGACATAACACGGCGCTTCGTAGCCAGGCACAAGACGTTTATACGAGTTGACCGTCGGGTTCGTAATCGCCGCCATTGCGCGGGCATGCTCCAAAATGCCGGCCATATAATATCTAGCGTCGTCGCTCAGGCCGAGCTTGTCGCTCTCATCGTAAAATACATTCGTTTTACCCTTGAACAGCGATTGGTGGCAGTGCATGCCGGAGCCGTTAACGCCGAACAGCGGCTTCGGCATAAATGTAGCATGCAGGCCATGCTCGCGGGCAATCGTTTTTACAACGAGCTTGAACGTTTGAATCTGGTCGGCCGCTTTTACGGCATCTGCATATTTGAAATCGATCTCATGCTGGCCGGGCGCTACCTCATGATGGGAAGCTTCGATTTCGAAGCCCATTTCTTCAAGCGTAAGTACGATTTCGCGGCGGCAGTTCTCGCCCATATCCATAGGCGCAAGATCAAAATATCCGCCTTGGTCGTTCAACTCGGTAGTCGGCTCGCCTCTGTCGTCTGTTTTGAACAGGAAAAATTCCGGTTCAGGCCCGACATTCATAGCCGTATAGCCCATTTCCTCCGCTTCTTTAAGCGCACGCTTCAAAATGCCGCGCGGATCGCCCGCAAACGGCGTGCCGTCCGGCATGTAAATGTCGCAAATCAAGCGCGCTACGCGGTCCTGCGTAACCCAAGGGAAGACGACCCAAGTGTCCAAATCAGGGTACAGGTACATATCGGATTCCTCGATACGCACGTAGCCCTCGATGGAAGAGCCGTCAAACATCATTTTATTGTCCAGCGCCTTCTCAAGCTGGCTTACAGGAATTTCGACATTTTTAATCGATCCAAGCAAGTCGGTAAACTGCAAACGGATGAAACGAACGTTTTGCTCCTTGGAAATTCTAATAATATCCTCTCTCGTATAGCTCATGATTCCATCTCCTTTAGTATAATATCTCTACGCCGAACAGCATTATCGCTTATTCAAAAAGCGCGTCAGCTGACCTTGAATAAGCGATGCTTGGCCTGGCCTCTTCTCTAGCAGCTGCTGTTTCAGCAAGCGGTGCAGCTGCTGATCCGAAAGCTCGCGGCGTTTCACCTCGGACTGCTCGCTAACGATCGTCGCATCGTCAGATTCCTTCGATACCGGGTTCATAACTTGCTTTATGCCAGCTATGTTGACACCTTTCTCGATCAAGCTCTTTATTTCCAGCAGACGCTCTACATCATTGAATGAAAATAGTCGTTGGTTGCCTGCCGTTCTTGCAGGGACAATCAATTCATGCTGCTCGTAATAGCGAATCTGACGTGCGGTTAAATCCGTCAGCTTCATAACGATGCCGATCGGAAACAGCGCCATATTTCTACGAATATCATCAGCCATGTCTCATCAACCTTCCAGTCGTTCATTTATATGTCCATTGTAACTGCGCTGTAAAAAGGTGTCAAGATGTGTAAGGTTTGATTACAACTAAACCTTGCTTGACGAGCCTTTCTAACGCGGTCAGAATGCCATATTTAACATGGCCGTAAGTTAATCCTCCCTGCATGTAAGCAATGTAAGGATCCCGAATCGGCGCATCGGCCGACAGCTCCAGGCTCCCCCCTTGAATAAAGGTGCCTGCAGCCATAATAACTTGATTCTCGTAGCCGGGCATGTCCCACGGCTCCGGCACAACGTGCGAGTCGACGGCTGCCGCCTGCTGAATGCCTTGAACGAAAGCGATCAAATGATCGGCTTGTCCGAAACGGACAGCCTGAATCAAATCGGTTCTCGGCTCATGCCAACGGGGCTTCGTCTCAAAGCCTAGCTGCTCGAACATGGCGGCGGCAAGCACGCTCCCTTTAACGGCTTGTCCGACAAGATGCGGGGCAAGGAACAGCCCTTGGTACATAGAACGCATCGTCCCAAGCATTGCGCCGACCTCTCCGCCAATGCCTGGCGCCGTGAGGCGATAAGCGGCAGCCTCGACTGCGGCAGCCGTTCCGGCAATATAGCCTCCCGTTTCCGCTATGCCTCCGCCCGGATTTTTAATAAGCGAACCCGCCATCAAATCAACGCCGACCTCGGTCGGTTCCATGAGCTCGGTAAACTCGCCGTAGCAATTGTCGACAAATACAAGCACATCCGGCTTGATCGATTTGACGCGCCTTACCATTTCACCGATTTGCGCAATCGTGAACGAAGCGCGCCAATCATATCCGCGAGACCGCTGAATGCCGACAACCTTCGTTTTATCGGTTATTTTACGTGAAATCGTCTCCCAATCGGGACTTTCGTCCACAAGCAGAGGCACCTCGTCATAGCGAACGCCCCAGTCTTGAAGCGAGCCTGTTCCGTCCCCCGGCTTGCCTATTACTTTATGGAGCGTGTCATACGGCTTCCCTGTAATATAGAGAAGCTCGTCCCCCGGACGAAGCACGCCAAAAAGAGCACAGCCGATCGTATGCGTGCCCGACACGAAATGAGGACGCACCAGCGCCGCTTCGGCGCCGAATACATCCGCATAAACCTCATCCAATACTTCCCTGCCTCGATCGTTATACCCGTATCCGGTCGAACCGGCGAAATGAAAATCGCTTACTTGCCGGCGCTGAAACGCCTTAATAACTTTCCATTGATTCCGTTCCGCTATGCGGTCAATTGCCTTAAAAGCTTCCCCTGCGAGCGATTCCGCCTCCTCTGCGAGCCCTTCCAGGCGCTGCCAAACCGTTACTCCCTCATGCTGCTCTTCCATGCTAAAACGATACTCCCTCTCCCTGGATGCTCTTATTGCTCAATATATGGCTGAAGACCTTTGCCGTGCTGGTCATACTGCGCTTTGCTCACTTCAATCGAGAGCCGCAGCAGCTCTCCGTCAATCTCTTGGCCGATCACTTTGCCGCACCGGTACGCAAGCGAGATCAAATCCCCTCTTCCTGCAGGCAAAGCGAACGTTATCGTATCGCCTGTCAGCTTTTGCTGAATGACCAGTCTAAGCTGCTCAAGATCTTCTGTCTCATATGCGCTTATATACATCACGCTGCCGCCGTTATCGCGTCCTGCGCCGGCGAGAAACGCGGTTTCCGTGCAAAGATCCTTCTTGTTATACACCATTATGCTCGGCTTGTCGGCCGCCCCTAAGTCACCCATAATTTGTTCCACGACGGCAATTTGCTCGTCACGAACAGGCGAGCTGCTGTCTATGACATGCAGCACGAGATCCGCTTCGCATACTTCCTCCAGCGTAGCGCGAAAGGCGGCAACGAGATCATGTGGCAAATTTTGAATGAAGCCAACCGTATCCGTTAAAATAATTTCGCGGCCGTTCGGCAGCTCCAACGTCCTTGACGTCGGGTCGAGCGTAGCGAACAGCTGATTTTCGACGTATACGTCCGCATTCGTCAGCTCACGAAGCAGCGTAGATTTGCCGGCGTTCGTATAACCGACAAGAGCAACTTGCACGGCCCCGGCTTTTTTGCGTCGTTCCCGATGCAGCTTGCGATGACGCACAACTTCTTGAAGAGCGTCCTTCAAGTCGGAGATGCGGTCGCGTATATGTCTGCGGTCCATCTCCAGCTTCGATTCGCCGGGGCCGCGCGTGCCGATGCCGCCGCCAAGGCGCGACAGATTTTTTCCGTGTCCAGACAGCCTAGGCAGCAAATAGCTGAGCTGCGCCAGCTCAACCTGAATGATGCCTTCCCTCGTCTTCGCGCGCTGCGCAAAGATATCTAAAATCAGCTGTGTACGGTCAACAATTTTCAAGTCGAGCGCTTCCTCGAGGTTCCGCACCTGCGCGCCGGACAGCTCCTGATCGAAAATGGCTGTCGTAGCGCCAAGCTCGTCGGCAAGCCCCTTTACTTCTTCTACCTTGCCTTTACCGATGAACGTTCTCGTATCGGCTGTCTCTTTATTTTGTATAACCGTAGCGACAACCTCGACGCCAGCCGTTTCCGTCAGCTGCGCAAGCTCCTGCAGCGAATGCTCGGCGCTTGGTCCGCCCCTGCGCTTGTCATTAGCGGTTACAAGGCTGATCAACACCGCCTTCTCCGCGACATTTGTATTCGTTTCATAAGTTATGCTGCTCATATCGTTCTCCTTTTTTGGATGCTGCTCATTTACTGCTTCTGCTCCAGCTTCAAATCCTCCGGCCGTATCGTCATCAGCTCCTGCTTGCCCGGCACCGAATTCGCATATTGCGTCAGCAACCGGACCGCCTGATGGCGGATCGCTTTTTCAACGGCATTGCGCACATATCTGGCATTGCTGAACGAGAACAGCGTATTCAGCTTTTCCTGAACAAGGTGCTGGCGCAATTTAAATACGGTCTGCGGCATAAGAACATAATCGCGTTCCTTCGCCATCAGCTCGCAAATTTGCAGCAGCTGATCGATCGTATAATCCGGGAAGTCGATCTGAATCGGAAATCTTGACGGCAAGCCAGGATTCGTATTCAAAAACATATCGATTTCCGCCGGGTAGCCGGCAAGAATAAGAATAAACCCGTTGCGCTGATCCTCCATCGCTTTGACGAGCGTATCGATCGCTTCCTTGCCGAAGTCCTTCTCGCCTCCGCGCGCAAGGCTGTACGCTTCATCGACGAACAATACCCCGCCAAGCGCCTTACGGACGAGATCCCTCGTCTTTTGTGCAGTATGTCCAATATATTCGCCTACAAGGTCAGCTCGTTCAACCTCAATCAGATGGCCTTTGGACAATACGCCCATCTTTTGAAACAGCTTGGCGATTATTCTAGCAATCGTCGTTTTGCCAGTTCCGGGATTTCCTTTAAAAATCATATGATACACTTGCGCGCCTCCGGATAAACCAGCCTCCGAGCGCATTCTGCTTATATAGAGAAGAGCATAAATTTCATACACAAGCGCTTTGACATTTTCCATCCCGACCATCGCTTCCAGCTCTTTCTGGATTTCCGCATAATGGTCCGTCGCCGGAAGCGGCTTAACCGCGGGAAGCGGCTCTGCCTCAAGGGCTTGAGCGGAAGCAGCCGCTCCAACTGAATCATGGCTTCTAAGCACGACATTAATTTGACGGGAAGGCCTTGCTGCTCCGTTGCTTGCTCCCGATATTGCGTTTCCTTTCATCCCCTTGATCACCCTTCCTTTGCTGCGAAGCTTGCAGCGGATGCCCGCGCTTCAACGCGCACTACAAGTTTATTCTACCTTGCAGCGCCATATTAGCAGATTCAAGCATCGAACTTGGAAGGAAGCATTGACGTCAAATGGAAGAAAGCCCGGCAAGCATAAGCAGCTTGTCTAGCTGCCATTTCGTATAGGCAAGCACCTCTCGCCCCTTATGGTAGTAAGGGTTCAGCACCTCCGACTCAGTCGGTGAAAGCTGAGGATCGTTGAAGCCTACAAAATCGGCGATGCTTTTCGCACGCGCGGCGTGGTAATCATGTGTAACAATAACTAGCTTCTCAAACCCCTGCTCTTCTGAAATCGAATGGCTGAACAACAGGTTCTCGTAAGTATTTGTAGACTTCCCCTCTAGCAACAGCCTGTCCGGTTGAACGCCTTTAGCCAGCAAGTAGTTTTGCATGCCCTCGGCTTCCGTCAGTGTAGACCCGCCTCCGCCTAAGCCTCCAGACAAAATAAGCTTGTCCACTGAGCCGTTCTCAAGCAGCATATAAGCATGCTCCAGCCTTTCCCGAAGCGCTGGGCTTGGCACATCATTCCAAAGGGCCGCGCCCAGCACAATGGCGGCATCGGCCTTCTCCGGATGTCCTGCTCCTTCAAAACGTTCAATCGTCCAAAATACATATCCGCACCAGAGCATCAGGATTGCGCAAGAGCATAGCGACAAGCGGAAGAGAAGCTTCCATAGGCTTCTCCTCCGACCTTCTGTACGCGCCGCATTCCGATTGTTCAACGCGCTCATCATGATTCCTTGGCCTCGCCCGTCCTGCTAAGCAGCGTTTTCCGGTGCTTCAGGCTGAGCGTGAAGTAGCGAAAACGGCCGTTGCGAATGTTCGACAGCAGCTTGCCGGCAGTTTTTCTCGCAAGCGCCGCATCCTTCCCGGTGACGTCTCCTGTGCGGAGCGCATCCTCAAGCTCATCCTCATCCATTAAGAACACTTCGCCGCTCGGCAGCACGACGACATCCAAATATAAATCGTCGAACCAAGGCACCTTCTGCTCCGTCAAGCCCTGCGTCTTGCATACGTCTATATACCACTGCACGACTCGTCCTTTATCGTCGAACATCGTCGTCACGACGAAATGCTCTCCTTTTGGAAAGTGCTGCATCCATAAATAGCCGCGGTCCGCTAGGCAAAGCCTGCGGCCGTTATATTCCTTCCACAGCGGGTCTCTAAGCTCATGAATATGATAAAACGTTACGAGTCCTTTAAATTCCTCGCCATCCAGTGACAGACATGAATAGCTTTTGCGCAAAACACGGCGCCAATTCGCTCGATCAGAAAATTTTCTCTTCATACGGAACGTACCCTTCCGTTCATTTTGCACGAGAGGCATGCTCAAGTGCATCAGATAAAATTGATTGCCAGAACCTCTATACTTAACAGCATATGCTTAAAACAAAAGCTTCAATCGGCGATCTCATGAAGAAATCGTCGATAGCCTTAAAAAAAGATTACCATATCTTTACGTTCTTCTCCACTCGAGCGCGAAAAAAACACCGTCCAGACCGGACGGTGCCTTTTCTACAGCTCATGAATAACGATGGACTCAATGACGATCGGTTCAACTGGAACGTTGTCTTTTACCGGCGCGCCCGCGATGGCCTTCACCACATCCATGCCGCTTATTACCCGGCCGAAGATGGAATAGGTGGGCTCTTTGTTCAAGTTGGCCGCATCCGGGCCTGTACATATGAAAAATTGCCCTCCGCCGCTGTTCGGCGTTCCCGAATTGCCCATCGCAATGATGCCTTCCTCGTATTTCATACCCGTATTCAGCTCATCGGGTATAACATAGCCCGGGCTGCGGACGCCTTTTGACTCTCGGTCTCCCCCGACAATCATATAGGATTCAACGACACGGTGGAAAGTCGTTCCGTTATAATAGCCTTCGTTAGCCAGAAAAACAAAATTGTTAACGGTTAGCGGCGCTTCATCCGCGAACAGCTTTATAACGAAATCGCCTTTGCTCGTATGAAATGCCGCGGTGTAATCATGGTTCAAATCAATGGCCATCTCCGGCATTTTACTCCAAGACATCAGTTTGTTAGACCAATCGCCGTCCTCGAGCTTTGCGTTTCCAGGCTGCTCGTTAGCGCAGCCAGCAACGATTGCGATCGCTGCAAAAATCATTACGAAATACTTAAATCGCATAGTCATTAAGCAGCCCTCGTTCCACTAAACTTATCTCCCCGCGCCGCTTGCCCCGGCATTGCCGGCATCTCCGTTCGCTTGGGGCGTCCCGTTCTCGGAACCGCCTGTTCCTTCAACAGGAGGCAGCGTCGGAATCGGAATTTCACCAGGCGGCGTCGTGCCGTCATCCGGCTCTCCGGTTCCCTCGCCATTATCGATAGGAGGCTCTGTAGCAATTCCGCCGTTATTGCCGTCTCCACCGCCCGGCTGATCGATCTCGCCTTCATCCGGAGGCAGCGTTTCTGTCGGCAGCTCAGGTATATCGATCTCCGTCTCCGGCACTTCAAACTTCAATGTTGCAGAAGGCGAGCTTTCCAGCTTCGTTTCGGGATCGTACACCGTCACATAATACTCGTACGTCATGCCCGGGAATGCGCTCATATCGTCGGTGCCAGCCGTCTGCATGTCGACAAAATGGCTAAATGCGGATTCCGATTGCTCCTTGCGGTACACTTTGTATATCGCGCCTTCAACCGGCGACGGATCCCAAGTCAGCCTTACAATGCCATCCTCGAATACCGCTTGCAAATTCGACACGGCAGCAGGCGCTACATTTTCCTTAATGGAGCCTGGTTTCTTAAAGCTGCCTGATTCTACGCCTTGCATAGCCGGCTTCATTACCTTAGCGAACAGCGTGGCAGCTGCGGAGCTGTTTTTGTCAAGCAAATGCTTCTCGTCCGTTCTATCGTAGCCTAACCAGACGGCAGCTGTCCACTCCGGCGTGTAGCCGACGAACCATGCATCGCGGATGCCTCCGCCTCTATAGCCCGGAATGCCGTGCTGCGTTGTGCCCGTTTTGCCGGCTAGCGGACGGCCGATGGCCGCTCTTGTGCCTGTTCCGCCCTTTTCAATAACGGTTTGAAGCATTTCCGTCATATACCATGCTGTGGTTGGCGACATCAGCTGTTCGGATTTTGGAGCCTCGTACTTGTAAATCGCTTTATTGCCACGCTCAATTTTGACAATCGTGTGCGGGTCAACCGATTTGCCGCCATTGGCGAATATCGCATATGCGGTAGCCATTTCGAGCGGCGTCGACCCTTTCGTCAAGCCGCCAAGCGCGATCGACAGGTTGCGGTCGTCGTCCGTCAGCTCAAGGCCCAGCTTTTTGGCGAAATCCATCCCTTTTTTCACGCCGATATTGTTAAGCGTCCAGACTGCCGCCAAATTTCTGGAATCCTTGATCGCTTGCTGCATCGTGACGGCAACCGGTCCCCAGCGGTCTGTCGGACAATAATTGTTAAAGCATTTCTGATCGTTGTCCAGTACGGTCCAAGGATACATGCCGCCCGATTCCAGCGCCGGCCCGTATACAGTGATCGGCTTAATCGTGGAGCCTGGCTGTCTTGTCACATTCACGCGGTTCAAGCCCTTCTTCACATAGTCGCGGCCGCCGGCCATCGCTTGAATTGCGCCGTCGCGATGGTCCAGAATGATCATTGCCGCCTGCGAGAGCTGCTCGTCGACGCTTTTCTCAAAATTGTCATCATCGGCAAATTCCTTCTCCACGACGCTCTGCGCTTTCTTGTTGAGCGTCGTATAGATGCGGTAGCCGCCTACGCGCAGCTCTTCTTCCGTCAAATTCGTCATATCAATCGCTTCGTCAACGACATAATCGATAAACGCCAGATAGTCGCTGCTATTGCCGTTGCTCTTCTGGCCTTCCGGCTGCTCGTACACGACAGCCTTTGCCGACTCCATCTCCGCCTGCGTAATTTTGCCTTGATCATACATCAGCTTCAAAACGACAGCGCGGCGATTCATTGAATTATCCGGATGGCTTACCGGATTGAAGCGGCTAGGCGCCTTCGGTATGCCCGCTAGCGTAGCAGCCTGCCACACTTCCAGTTCCTGAAGCTCGACGCCAAAATAGTATTTGGCTGCGTTTTTAACGCCATACACGCCTTTGCCAAAATAGATACGGTTCAAATACATCGTCAAAATTTCTTCTTTGGACATTTCGTTCTCAAGCGCAACAGCGATCGAAGCCTCCGTCGCTTTGCGGAAAAACGTTTTGTCTGCTGACAAAAATACGTTTTTCGCAAGCTGCTGCGTTATTGTGCTGCCGCCCTCGACAGCGCTTCTTGCAATAATATCTTTCACGACCGCCCTTCCGATCGCCCAGAAATCCAGCCCCGAATGCTCGTAAAAGCGCTGATCCTCCGTGGCGACAATCGCATCGAGCATGACCTTCGGTATTTCGGAGAACTCCGCCAGCTCCCGATTCTCGTCGGCATGCGCCAGCCTTGCCACCTCTTCGCCCTGCGCATCATATATAATGGACGCTTCTCCTAAATTCAGCTTGCTCCCGTTTTCAGCGAGAAGCCGCTCGCCGTTTAAGACAATTAACAAATAACCGATAATACCGCAAACTATTGCAAATACCGCTGTAAAAAACAGGACAAAAAATAAACTCCTCAGCCTATTCTTCTTTCCTTTCTTCACCTTCTTCGTGCTTGTCCGTTTTCGTGGTGATTCTGCCATTTATGGCTCCCCCCTGTCCTTCTCTATCTAGTAGCATCGCCATGAAATAAAAAGAACAACCCGACGTGAGCGGGTTGCTCCTGCATGCCGCTATCTAATTAAACGAAACAAATCGCAAATAAGTTTCGCTCTGACACTTCCGCCTATAGATCCGAGCCGTTCGATTCCTGCTGCATAAGCGATACGTTTCGTTGAGGAGTAAAGGTTGAAATCGCGTGCTTATAAACCATTTGCTGGCGGCCTTCACTGTCAATAATGATCGTGAAATTGTCGAAAGCCCGGATAACGCCTCTTATTTGAAACCCATTCATTAAAAAAACGGTGACCGGTATGTTATCCTTGCGCAGCTGATTCAGGAACGTATCTTGAATATTGATCGTTTTGTTCATTGGACGTTACCCCCGTCTAAAAAAGATTGATTAGAAGTATATTCAAGATGTACTTGAAACTTTCCTTCTATTATATCATGAATTGCCTTTAAATTGTTGTGAAAATTTTCCCGCATGTCAATCCACTGAATATCCGCCATATGCCGGAACCACGATAATTGCCGCTTGGCAAAGCGTCTCGTGTCCCGTTTCAGCAGCTCCACCGCTTCTTCAAGCGAGCAGCGCCCTTGCAAATAGAGCGCGATTTCCTTGTAGCCTAGACCTTGCATCGACACCGCGCTCATCGGCATGCCCCGGGCGAGTAGCTTCTCAACCTCGGCAACCAGCCCTTGCTCGATCATCAGATCCACGCGCTCATTAATACGGCGGTAAAGCTCCGCCCGGTCCATCGTCAAACCGATTATGCAGAGCTCGTAAGGGGATTCCTTCTTTTGTCCAGCCTGCTGCTCCGAAAAGGTTTGGCCCGTTAGATGATAAACCTCCAGCGCTCTTATCACTCGCCGCAAATCGTTAGGGTGCAAGCGCTGCGCCGCAGAGGGATCGATCTCCTCCAGACGCTTGTGCAGCGCCTCCGCGCCGTACTGCCCGGCATACTGCTCCTGTTCTTTGCGAAACGACTCGTCCGAGCCGTTGCTTGCGAATTGGTAGCCGTAGCAAAGCGCTTCGACATACAATCCTGTCCCGCCAACGATAAAGGGGAGCTTGCCGCGGCTGGCGATTTCTCCGATGCATGCTGCCGCATTCGCTTGAAAATCGGCGGCTGAATACGGATATTCCGGCTCGCATATATCAATCAGATGGTGAGGAATGCCCTCCCTCTCCTCGAGCGGCAGCTTCGCTGTGCCGATGTCCATGCTTTTATATACCTGCATGGAATCGCCAGAAATAATTTCAGCGTTCCATGCCTTCGCTATATCAAGGCTTAGGCGCGTTTTGCCGACCGCCGTCGGCCCGATAAGTACGAGCAACGGCTGCTTGCCCGCGCCGCCGCGTCCAAGCTCATTGCTTTCGTTAAGGTTCAAGCTTAATCACTCCGTATGCAATTTTAGACGTATTGGCGTGTTTTCTTTCAAAGCCAAGACGCTCAAACTCCCCGCTGTCCCGGTGCTCCTTCAACATGACGGTTTTGCGCGCCACTCGCTTCGCCTCCTCGACTGCCTCTAAAGTAAGCGCATTGGCATTGGCAAGCGAGCGCAGCGAACCGATTGCGCTGGACTCGTGAATCGGTTTCCTGAACATTGGATCGAAATAGACGATATCCGCGCTTTTGTCGGGCTGTGCCTTCAAATACTCGATGTGGTTCTCATGCAAGACGGAAATGCGCCTCATCGCCTCGTCGACCTCGGCAATGCCAGTATCGTATTGCGCCAGCCCTTCCTTTATCAAGGCGCATAATACAGGCTCGCTCTCAAGCGCCGTTACTCGCCCTTCAGCGCCTGCGGCATAAGAAAAAACTAACGAATCGGATGCCAGTCCTGCCGTACAGTCTATTACCGTATCGCCTTCGCAGCAGCCGGAAAGCTCGATCATCGGGTCGGTCTCTCCTTTTCTTATCCGCTTCACCCGGACAAATGCCATACTGGGATGAAAATATAGCGGAGCTTCGGCGCTGCCGTCGTATACCCGCACCTCTTGCTCCGTTACGACGATAACTTGGCGGTCGGCGCTTGCCGCAACCAGCTTGCTGACCGTATGCTTCCTTCGGGCTACGTACTCAGCCGACAGCATGTCCGAAAGCCGAGCTGCCTGCTCCATCGCTTTCTTCGAAGGGCTTGCCGTCGTCGTAACGATCATGACATCACCCGCTTGAACATTTTTTCCAGCTGGTAAGTAGACAAATGTACGACGATCGGCCTGCCGTGCGGGCATGTGTAGGGCTGCTTGCAGGCGGCTAGCCTGGCGAGAAGCCCTTCGCCTTCCTCGCGCGTCATTCTGTCATTCGCTTTAATTGAAGCTTTGCAGGAACACATAATTGCCGCCTTCTCCCGCAGCTTTCCGATGTGGATAGACTTGCGTTCCGTAATGACCAGCTCGGCCATCTCTTCGATAAGCGGCTGCTCCTCCCCGGCTGGCATCCATTCCGGATATGAACGGACGAGGAATGTTTGCGCGCCGAACGGCTCCAGCTCCACGCCTGCCTGCGCAAGCAGAGGCAGCAGCTCCCGCAGCTGCGCGGCGTCGCCCGGCGTAAATTCAAGCGTAATCGGCACGAGAAGCCGCTGGCTGACCGGCTCGGGATTGCCGAACTTCTCATAATAATATTCATAATTGATCCGTTCATGCGCAGCATGCTGGTCAATTAAATAGAGGCCGTCTTCCGATTGTGCGACAATATAAGTGCCGTGATGCTGTCCGATCCAGTGCAGCTCGGGAAAGGACGGGCTAGCCGCTTCTTCATCGGGGCTCTCTGCGACAAGCGATGCGGCTGCGGCTGCTAGTTCCTCTAGAGCAGCGTCCTGAGGCGCCGCTGTTTCGGCCGCCGCCGCTGCGTCTGCGGGCTGAATATATACTGGATGGCCGGAGGAAGCGCTCGTTGATATTACGCTAGTTAAAGCGTCTTCCCATGGCGCCCGCGATTCTCTAAATGTACCAGGCGATTGCTTAAAGCCGGCAGGCGGAGAATACAGCCTTTCGGCGGCGTCCTTCGGTACATTCTCACGATTGGTAGGCAATGCCCCCATGAACGAAGGGGGGCTGCCGACTGTGCTCCGCCCTGCAGCGGTGCTCGTCGCTGCGGATTGGGGAGGGAACCCCGGCTCCGGCCGATGGAACGAAATGGCATCCTGCACGAACAGAGGCTTGGACCTCTCCTGCTTAGCGCCGGCGTTCGGTCCCGGAATATGCCGCTCGCGGCTAAGCGCCGCTTTGACCGCTTCTTCGATTAAAGCGCGCAGCTCAGGCTCCTTGCTGAAGCGAACCTCCATCTTCGAAGGATGAACGTTGACGTCAAGCAGGCTGGGGTGCATGCCGAGCTCCAGCACAACAAGCGGAAAGCGGTTGATCGGCAGCAGCGTATGATACGCCTGCAGCAGCGATTGAACGACCGCATGGCTCCGAATATATCTGCCATTGACGATTGCCGTAATCCCGTTGCGGTTGGCGCGCGTAAGCTCCGGCTTCGATATGTAACCGCTCAGCTCGTAATCCGCGCTTTCGGCTGAAACGGAAAGCATCGTTTTTGCCGTATTCGTCCCATAAATCGCCGCAATAACTTGAAGGCGGTCTCCGGTGCCTAGCGTGCGGAGCAGCGCATTGCCGTTATGCTTAAACGTAAAGGCGATGCCCGGGTGAGCCAGCGCAATACGGTTCACATAATCCGATATGTGGCCGAGCTCCGTTTGGACAGCCTTCATATATTTAAGACGGGCAGGCGTATTGTAGAACAGATCGCGAACGATCATTTCCGTCCCTTGCGGGGCGTTCGCCGGCTCGTCGACCGTTACTTTTCCGCCCTCGATCACCAGTTTTCGCGCAAGTCCGCTATCCGAATCGGCAGAAATGCACTGCAGGCGGGATACGGCCGCGATACTCGGCAGCGCTTCGCCCCGGAAGCCGAGGCTGGCAATCCGGAACAAATCGCTGCTTGTTGCGATTTTGCTCGTAGCATGCCGCTGAAACGCTTTGCCGATATCATCCGCTTCAATGCCAAAGCCGTTGTCAAGCACCCGAATATAAGTAAGGCCGCCTTCTTCGATCGTTATATCGATGGCTGTGCTGCCGGCGTCGATCGCGTTTTCCACCAGCTCCTTGACGACAGCAGCCGGCCTCTCAACAACTTCGCCGGCCGCGATTTGGTTTGACAGCTGCTCGTCAAGCAAATTGATTTTACCCATCGCCCGGTCCCCCTCTCCTATCCATCGTCATTAATCGTTTATTTTGCCCTTCATATCGTTAAGCCATTGCATCGCTTGCATTGGCGTCATATTAAACAGATCCAGCTTGCGCAGCGCATCCGCCAGCTGCTCCGCCTTAGGCGAAGCCTTCCGCTTTGGCAGCGACGGGATATCCGCTTCAGCAGCAGCTGCCGGCTCCTCGAATATGGAAAGCTGGATAGGCTGAAACCGTTCAGCCGCTTCTTTTTCTTTCATCAGCGGCCGGGTAGCGGATTCTTTATTTTGATGCTCATCGGTCATTTCCAGCAGCTCGTAGGCTCTTCCGATAATCGACTGCGGCAAGCCTGCAAGCTGCGCGCAATAGATGCCATAGCTAGTGCTCGCCGCTCCTTCGACCAGCTTGCGGAGGAATGTGACGCTGTCGCCGCTCTCTTCGACCGCCATGCGCGCATTGCGAAGCGCCGGCAGCGAATCCTCCAAATGCGCCAGCTCATGGAAATGCGTCGAAACGAGCGATTTGCAGCCAATGTGGTGATGGATAAATTCAATGACCGCCTGGGCGATCGCCATCCCCTCGCCGGTTGACGTGCCGCGCCCCAGCTCGTCGATAATAACAAGGCTGCTTGAGGTCGCTTTGCTGGTCATTTGCTGAATATCCTTCATCTCCACCATAAAGGTGCTTTGGCCGCCAATCAAATCGTCAGCCGCGCCTATTCTCGTAAAAATACGGTCGATAAGCGGCATAGCCGCAGACTTCGCCGGCACGAAGCAGCCGATTTGCGCCATAATGCAAATGATCGCTACCTGCCGCATATATGTGCTTTTGCCAGCCATATTCGGGCCGGTAATGAGCAGCATCCATTGATCCGCCTTGCTGAGCGAAGTGCTGTTTGCGATGAAAGGCGTTCCATCCATCATTGCCTCGACGACTGGATGGCGGCCGTCCTCGATTCGCAGGTCGTACCCTTCGCTTACGGACGGACGAACGAAGCGATGCTCCGCGCTGACAGTCGCAAGCGATTGATAGGCGTCGATTTCCGCGATTACGGCAGCCGCGCCCTGAAGCCGATTTAAATGGAGCGCGATTTCATCGCGAAGCTCGATAAATCTCGCGTATTCCAGATCTATCATTTTATCCTCTGCTTCTAGAATTAACCGTTCCTTCTCCTTCAGCTCGGGCGTTACGAAGCGTTCCGCATTGGCAAGCGTCTGCTTGCGCTCATATCTGCCTTCGGGAAGCATCGACAAATTCGACTTCGATATCTCTAAATAGTAGCCGAACACTTTGTTGTACCCGATTTTAAGCGATTTGATGCCTGTCGCCTCTCGCTCCTGGCGCTCCAGCTCCGCAAGCCATTTTTTGCCGTTCGTGCTCGCTTCGCGGAGCTGATCCAAGTAGCTGTCGTAGCCTGCGCGGATAAGCCCGCCCTCGCGTATCGCCACCGGCGGATCGTCGACAAGCACCGTTTCGATCAGGTCGGCAAGGTCGGAGCAATCGTCAGTCTCGGCTACGAGCGCCTGCAGCGTGCGCGATCCGGAATTGCGGCAAAGCTCCGCCAGGCCGGGCAATCGCCTCAGCGAGCTGCGCAAAGCGTTCAAATCGCGGCCGTTGGCGCTCCCGAAGGCGACTCGCCCGACGAGCCGCTCCAAATCATAAATCGGTTGAAGCTCGGAACGGATATCTTCTCTTAGAATAAGATCCCGATATAACGTTTCGACCGCGTCCAAACGGCTGTCGATCGCTTTGCTGCTAAGCAGCGGCTTGTCAATCCATCGGCGTAGAAGCCTTGCGCCCATCGAGGTTTGGGTCCGGTCAAGCAGCCACAGCAGCGAGCCCTTTTTACTGCGGTCGCGCACCGTTTCCGTTAATTCGAGATTTCTTCTCGTATAGTGGTCCAAAATCATATATTGATTCGGCTCGTAACCGGAGATGGAACGGACATGGCTGAGCGAGCGCTTTTGCGTCTCCTCCAAATAGCCTGTCAGCACGCTGACTGCGCGCAGACGGGCTTTGGACAGAGATTCGAGCTCCGATTCGCCGTACTTGGCAGCCAGCCTGTCTCTATCTATCGCTTCCCTTGCTGTCAGCAGCGTTCCCCTATTCCAAGCGGCATGTCCGCGAAGCATGTCCAGCACGGGCTCGTCGCCGACAATTTCAGCCGGCCCGTACATATTGATCTCGTCGATCAAAGCGTCTAGCCCTTCGGGGAAGGAAGTAACGTACAGCTCTCCGGTAGACAGATCGCAGGCGGACAGACCCAGCGTATCGCCCTCGCGCACTGCCGAAACGATAAAATTGTTCGCTTTGCTCTCCAGCGACTTCGATTCCATAACGGTGCCCGGCGTTATAATGCGGACGATTTCGCGCCTGACGACGCCCTTGGCCGAGGCGGGATCCTCCACCTGCTCGCAGATCGCTACCTTAAAGCCCTTCTCGATCAGCCTCGTAATATAGTTTTCCGCCGAATGATGCGGAACGCCGCACATCGGGATTTTCTCCTTTACGCCGCCATCCCTGCCGGTCAGCGTAATTTCAAGCTCTCGCGACGCCGTTATCGCGTCATCAAAAAACATTTCATAAAAGTCGCCAAGACGGAAAAACAGCAGCGCGTCCTTCGCCTCTTCCTTAACCGCCAAATATTGCTGAATCATCGGAGTATATCCAGACATATGAAAACCCGAGCCTCCTAAAAATAGTTCTCTATATACAAACGGCTTAACCCTATTCACATGATGGCAAGGGATGAAACGCGTTTTGCGTACAATCTGAAACCCAAATCGTAGTCAACGTAAAGTCGTGCAGCTATTCTATGCGCAGCCTGTCCAGCCTCTGGCCCTCTCCTCCGCGGCAGAAATACAAAATTATGCGTTCGAGGCAAACAAATTATATGATACTAGGCGCAAAAAGCTTCTGCTGCGATACTTATGTAACAATCTCATAAACTTCATTATACCAAGCAGAACTAGTGTACGCCATACGCGCTTTGAAACGAATGTGGATTAAGGAGAACCCATCGGGTTCGGTGCGAGTTTGGAGTATGTTAAGCGCACGGGCGCGCTTATTGCAGGGGCGTGGCGGCGGCCGCGCGGCGTTTAGCGCGGAAATGCGCTTATTGAAGCGTACTCCCTAGCGGGATGCGCCATTTGGTGCGAATATCGGCTCGCTCATCCCATGTTTTGCCGCGCCGTGCTGCATCGAGAAGCGGTTCGATGAAGCGAGCGAGCTCGGCATAGCTTTCCGTCGCGGACAGCGCCGCGGCGATCGTATCGAGGCAGCCGGCAAGCGTGGCGCGGTCGCCGCTGTAATACGCTTCGACATACCGCTCGTCAAGCGCGAGCATGTCGCTTAAATTCCACGCCTCGCGGGCGCAAAGCAGCGCCAGCGCGAAGGCGGCCTTCGCCGCTGCCGGCGAAATAAGCCAGCTCGGCAGCGTGCGATACTCGAACCCGCCATGCGGCTGCAGGCGGTAGTCGCCGAGCGAGCCGTAGCGAGGACGGCGCGCCCGCCCGGCGGGGTCCTCCACCAGCGCGAGCGGAAACGCCGCGAAGCTGTCGAGCAGGCGGAGCAAGCGGCTCGTGAGCGGCGCTCCGCTAATATGGATGTGCCCGCCGAGCGCAAGCCCCGGCACGGGCATCGCTCCAGCGACCCAGCGCAGGCTCGGGTCGCTCACGCGTTCGGCGGCGCGCATTAGCAGCCGCCGCACCCCCGCGGCCAGCGCGGCCGGCTCAGCAGCCGGCGCGGGCCGCAGCTCGGCGACGGGATACAGCACCCGTCGCCCCACCCGCAGGGCGTCGGCGCCGGCAGCGCCTCCGACGCCCTCGCCAAAAAAACGCGACGCTGGCGCGATTTTGCCGCTTGGCGTCACAAGCACAAACTCCGGATCGGCTCCAATTAACAGCCCCCGCCGATCCGAATCCGCCGCTCTCATCGCGTCGTGCCGCGCTTCGAACTCACGCAGCCCATCCGCAACTCGCAGCAGCGGCCAAGCCTCAAGGACGGCGATGCGCCCGTCCCCGCCCAGCGCAACCTCCACCTCTCCGATGTCGAGGCCGAGCG
>Ga0180215_1000903_pt1 | contig 34550 bp, 28 predicted proteins | sample eDN3rd37CBELigBY_FD_128871 | JGI IMG/M metagenome (GOLD analysis project Ga0180215, IMG submission 128871) | Enriched backyard soil microbial communities from Emeryville, California, USA - eDNA 3rd pass 37_C BE-Lig BY (version 2) (version 2) | ecosystem: Environmental > Terrestrial > Soil >...
CGCCTCCGCCAGCGCGCGGTAGTCCTCGCTCGGCTCGTCGGAGCCGAGCGGCTGCAGGCAGACATGGTCCGCGCCCGCCTCCAGGTGGGCGCGGACCGCCTCGGCGATCGCCTCGGGCGAGCCGTGCGGGATCACCGCGTCGATCAGGCGGTCCGAGCCGCCGTTCTCGAGGTCGCGCTCGGTGAAGCCGAAGCGCAGCAGGTTCGACGTGTAGTTGCTCAGCCCGAGGTAGGGCTTCGCGAACTCGCGCGCGGTCCTGCGCGCGGACTCGGGATCGGGGTCGACGACGACCGCGACCTCGGGGGCGACCAGCACGCCCTCCCCCACGCGTTCGCGCGCGAAGCGCGTGTGCTCGACGGTGATGAAGTACGGGTTGGTGCCGCGCGTGCGCTCGGCGGCCAGGTCGAGCATCTTCGGGCCCAGCGCCGCGATCACCAGGTCGTCCTTGGGCAGGTCGAGCCCGTCCAGGAACTCGCGCATGGCCTTCAGCGGCCGCTTGTAGTCGCTCGTGGCCTCCGGGTGGCCCACGCCGATACCGAGCAGGAAACGATCGGGGAAGTCCTGCGTGATGCGGGCATGGTCGGCGGCGACGTCCGCCGGTTCGTGCCGCCAGATGTTGAGGATGCTGGTGATGACCGGCAGCGTGCTGGACGCCTCCAGATAGGGGCGGCACTGGTCGACGGACGGGCTGCCGCCGATCCACAGCGCGCCGTAGCCCAGTTCCTCTATCTCGCGGGCGGCGCCGGCGCCGCCGCGGTTGCGGCTGCGCCAGATTCCGATCTGTCCGAGTTCCATTCCGGCATCGTTGCAGCCGCGCCGTCTCGGCCCGGCCGGCGTAGCGCGAGGAACCAGCCGGCGACGCCCGCGGCGATCAGGCTGGGCATCAGCGGGACGTTGTAGCGGGCCTGCGAGACCACGATCGTGTGGATCAGCGTCGAGAACGCGACGGTCACGAGCACGGCGCCCAGGACCGCGTCGCGGCGGCGGATCAGCCCGGCCAGGAGGCCCGCGCCGCAGACGAGCACGAGCACGACCTGCCAGATCCGCATCGGGGTCGAGATGTAGTGCACGCCGCCGCCGCGGTAGTAGAAGAACCACATCCGCTTGGCCTTGGCCCACTGCATCTTCACGAACGCCACGGGCTGGGTCGTGGCGTAGTGGACGAGGTTCTTGCGCGCCTGCTTCTGCAGCGCCTGGTCGCGCGGGAGGTCGGGGTAGCGCTCGGCGAAGATCTCCAGCGCCGCCGACGCCGGGATCTTGTAGGTCTTGACCCCGTCGTACTGCGGGTTGCGGCGGCGCAGCTCGTCCTCGAGGTGCATCTTCATGCCCATCGTGGTGCCGCCGCCGGGCAGGTAGGTGCCGACGAACAGCGTCGCGGCGCTGCCCTTGGTGACCGGGATGAAACGACCCTCGCGCTGGCTGGCGTAGATCGTCCACGGCGCCAGCACCGCGGCCGCGGCGACCGCCACGACCCCCCAGCGCGCGAACGCGGGCCTGAGGCTGCGCTGCCGGTAAAGGACGATCGCGCCGCCGATGGCGGCGATCAGGAACGGCACGGCCAACAGGTCCGTCCGGGTCAGGATCGCCAGCCCGAAGACCGCCCCCGCGGCGGCGTAGCCGAGCGGTCCGGCCTTGCGTTTGACCGCGAGCGCCAGCACCACGAACGCCCCCATCAGCAGGAACGCCCCCAACGGCTCTGAGAGCTGGTCGCCCGTGGCGCCGATCAGCGGCGGGTAGGTGCCGACGATCAACCCCGCGAGCAGTCCCGCCCACGGCCCGACGAGGATCCAGGCCAGCGCGGCCGCCAGCGCCACCGTGCCGGTCGTGATCAGCGCCTGCTGCCAGTAGACGGCGCGGATGTCGTAGTTCTCCTTGTCGGCGTCGGTGCCGAACAGCTTGTACGCGAGCCCGAACGCGAACGGCGCCCCCGGCGGCCAGTGCAGCGGCTCCTTCATGTTCGTGGAGCGGCTGCCGTACATGCGGTTCTCGGCGAGGTCGATCGCGAGCTTGCCGTAGGAGCGCTCGTCGGCCGACTGGTAGTCGGTCCGCGGATCGGCCGCCATCCTCGCGTTGAGCCCGAAGGCGAGCGCGAGGACGGCGGCGAGCAGGATGAAGGGGGCGCGGCGCCGCACGTGCGCCCCCGAGGCTAGCTACTCGGTCGTCACGGCCCGCAACACGTCCACCTTCGACGCCCGTCGCGCGGGCGGGATCGCCGCGAGCACGCCCGCGATCGCCGCCAGCACGAAGAACACGATCAGCGTCCCGACCGGGATCGTGAACACGAACCCCTGGTCCTCGAGCGGGCGCGAGACCACGAGCGCGAACACGATCCCGAGCAGGGTGCCGAGGACCGCGCCGATGCCGGCGGTGATCACCGACTCCGCGCGCACCATCCGGCGCACCTGGCGGCGGCTCATGCCGACCGCGCGCAGCATGCCGAGCTCGCGCGTGCGCTCGTGCACCGACAGCGCGAGCGTGTTGACGATCCCCAGCAGGGCGACGATCACCGACAGCAGCAGCAGGCCGTAGACGAGCCCGAGCAGCTGGTTGATCTGCTCGTTGAGGTTGTCCTTGAACTCCTCGCGCGAGAGCGCCTCCGCCGACGGGAAGCTCCCGAGCGCGCGGTTGGCCGCCGACGCCAGCTCCTCCGGGTTGGTGTCGGGCCCCGCCGCCGCCAGCGCGTACGCGATGTTGGGCGCGTTCCAGGAACTCGCCAGCTCGTCGTTGGTGACGATCACCGGCGCCGTCAGGCCCGCCTGGTTGGAGAAGATGCCCGCGATCTCGTAGGTCTCCTTGCGGTTGAGCGGCGTCGTGAACGTGATCCGCGAGCCGACCTCGAGGTCGTGCGTGGCCGCCCAGTCGGTGTCCACGACGGCCTGGCCGTCGGTCAGGTTGCGCAGCGTGTCCGCGTCGCCCTGCTCCCACTTGAGCGTGATCATCTGCGTGATCGTGTCCGGGTCGACGCCGTTGACGGCGGTCGTGGTCTCCCCGTCGCCCTCGGCGATGCCCATCGCGAACCGCATCGCCGACACCGCCTCGACGCCCGGGACCTCGCCCACGCTCTGCACGACGTCGTCGGGGATCGGCGAGAAGCCGTCCTCGTTCTGGACGATCAGCGCGGCCTGCATCTGGTCGTCGATCGTCTTGTTGATCGAGGCGCTCAGGCCGGCGGCGAAGATCGACACCAGCACGACCAGCGCGAGCCCGACCATCAGCGCCGCGGCGGTGACGGCGGTCCGCTGCGGCTGGCGGATCGCGTTCTCGCGCGCGAGCTTGCCCGTCAGGCCCTGGATGCGGGCCATCGGAGCGCCGATCACGCGCGCCAGCGGGCGCACCAGCAGCGGCGCCAGCAGCGCGACGCCGAACATCATCAGCACCGCGCCCAGGCCGACCAGCGACGCGGCCGCGGAACCCGAGTCGACGTCGCCGAGCAGGCCGTACAGGCAGGCGAACAGGCCGATCACCATCAGCGCCGCCGAGCCGACGATGCGGCGCTTGCGCAGCTGGCCGAGGCCCGGCGTGACGCTGTCGCGCATCGCCGTGACCGGCTCCACGCGGGTCGCGCGGCGGGCCGGTACGAAGCCCGAGACCATCGTCGCCACCAGGCCGACGACGAGGCCGATGATGACCGTCGTCGGCGTGACCACCATGCCGGTGGTGCCGAGGTCGATCCCGGCCGAGGCCATCAGCGCCGCCAGTCCGGGCGCGACGAGCAGGCCGGCGAGCACGCCGAGCACGGACGCCAGCAGGCCGACGAAGAACGTCTCGATCAGCACGGAGCGCAGGATCTGCGCGCGCGAGGCGCCGAGCACCCGCAGCAGCGCGAACTCCTTCGTGCGCTGCGCGACGGTGACCGTGAACGTGTTGAAGATCAGGAAGCCGCCGACCAGCAGCGCGACGCCCGCGAACACGAGCAGCGCGGTGCGCAGGAACCCGAGCGCGTCCGCGAAGTCCTGGGCGGTCTGCTCGGCCGCCTCCTCGCCCGTGCGGACCAGGAAGTCGCGTCCCAGCTCGCGCTGGATCGCGGCCTTGACCTGCTGCGGGTCGGCGCCCCCGGTTGCGACCGAGATCGAGTCGTAGCCGTCGTGGCCGGTCATGCGCTGCGCTTCGGGCAGCGTCATCAGCACCATCCGGGCGCCGCCGAGGTTGTCCTGGCCGCCGAGCGACGCGATGCCGGAGATCGTGAACTCCTTGGCCGGGGCGTCGCCGGAAACGGTCACCTTGTCGCCGACGTTGAAGTCGTACTTGTTGGCGGTGCCGCGGTCGAGCACGACCTCGTCGTCGGTGCGCGGCGGGCCGCCCTCCTCGTAGTCGAGCGGGTCGAAGCGCTCCTCGCTGTTGACCGAGATCAGCAGCGTCGGCGGGCCCTGGGAGACGATCGGCTCGCCGTCCTTGTCGAGCATCGTGCCGTCGGAGGAGACGCCGCCCTCGGCGACCTCGACGCCCGGCACGGCCTTGACGCGGTCGAGCGTCTCGGCGGGCATCGTCGGCGGGACCGAGAAGTCGGACTTGACGGCCTGGCGCGCCTCGATGGCGACGTCGACGCCCTGCTGCGTGCGCTCGAAGAGGTTCTTGAACGACTCGTCGATCGTGTCGGTGAAGACGAGCGTGCCGACGACGAACGCGACGCCGATGACGACCGCGAAGCCCGTCAGGACCGAGCGCAGCTTGCGCGTCAGCAGGCCTTTGAGGGCGAGCTTCGTCACGCGACCGCCTGCTTCATCAGCTCCAGCACGCCGTCGGCGTCCTGGCCGGGGCCGTCGTGGATGACCTGGCCGTCGCGCAGCACGATCAGCCGGTCGGCGACCGCGGCGGCATGCGGTTCGTGCGTGACCATGATCACGGTCTGGTCGAACTGGTCGCAGGCCTGGCGCAGCAGGCCGAGGACCTCTTCGGAGCTGTGCGAGTCGAGGTTGCCGGTCGGTTCGTCGGCGAACAGGACCGCGGGCCGGTGCACGAGCGCGCGCGCCACCGCGACGCGCTGCTGCTGGCCGCCCGAGAGCTCGGACGGGCGGTGCGTGAGCCGGTCACGCAGGCCGACGGTGTCGATCAGCTCGTCCAGCCACTTGCGGTCGGGCTCGCGGCCCGCGAGCTGCAGCGGCAGCGTGATGTTCTCCTCGGCGGTCAGCACCGGGACGAGGTTGAAGGCCTGGAAGACGAAGCCCAGCCGGTCGCGCCGCAGCTGCGTGAGCCGCTTGTCGTCGAGCCCGGCGAGCTCCTGCCCGTCGATCACCACCGAGCCCGAGGTCGGCTTGTCCAGCCCGGCCAGCAGGTGCATCAGCGTCGACTTGCCGGACCCCGAGGGGCCCATGATCGCGGTGAACTGTCCGGCCGGGAAGTCCAGTGTCACGCCGGCGAGCGCGTGCACAGCGGTCTCGCCCTCGCCGTAGGTACGGCGCAGGTCGGCCGTCGAAACGATGTTCATGATGCGAGCATCGTTGCGCACGCGGCGGCGCCGCGCGTGCGGGTGGCTCGCATCCCGGCCTGGGGCTACCCCGCCATGAGGTCGGATGATCGGGGTGGGGCGGAGGGGATGCCCGGCCTCTTTTGGGGCTACCCCGAGCGGAGGTAGGCCAGGACGGCCAGCACGCGGCGGTGGTCTTCGACCGTGGGGGCCAGGTCGAGCTTGGAGAAGATCGACGTCACGTGCTTCTCCACGGCGCGCTCGGTGACGACCAGCGCCTCGGCGATCGCGGCGTTCGAGCGGCCCTCGGCCATCAGCCCGAGCACCTCGCGCTCGCGCGCCGTCAGGCCCTCGAGCGGGTCCTCGCGGCGGCGGCGGCCGAGCAGCAGGGCCACGACCTCCGGGTCCAGCGCCGAGCCGCCGCCGGCGACGCGGCGCACGGCGTCCGTGAAGGTGTCCACGTCGGCGACGCGGTCCTTGAGCAGGTAGCCCGTGGACTCGGTCGACTCCGACAGCAGGTCGAGCGCGTAGGCCTCTTCCACGTACTGGCTGAGCACCAGCACGCCCGTGCCGGGATGGTCCGCGCGGATCTTGCGGGCCGCGCGCAGGCCCTCGTCGGTGTGCGAAGGCGGCATGCGGACGTCGATCACGGCGACGTCCGGCTTGTGGGCGCCGACCTTGCGCAGCAGGTCTTCCGCGTCGCCGGCCTGGCCCGCGACCTCGAAGCCCGAGTCCTCCAGCAGGCGGACGAGACCCTCGCGCAGCAGCACGGAGTCCTCGGCGACGACCACTTTCAATGGGGTATCTGTGCTCATACGGGGATCTCCGCTCGCAGAGTAGTGCCCGACCCGGGTGGAGAGTCGAGTGCCAGTGAACCGTCGAGTGCACCCACCCGGTCGGCGAGGCCGCGCAGACCCGAGCCACGGCAGGGATCCGCTCCGCCCACACCATCGTCGCGTATTTCGACCTGCGCGTGCCCGTTGACCCGTTTGACGGCCACGGTGGCCTCGCTGGCGTCGGCGTACTTGGCGACGTTGGTGAGCGCTTCGGCGATCACGAAGTAGGCGGCGGCCTCGACCGGCTCGGGCAACCGCTCCTCCGGGACCTCCTCGATCTTGACCGGCAGCGGCGAGCGCACGGCCAGCGCCTCCACCGCGGCCTGCAGGCCGCGGTCGCTCAGCACGGCCGGGTGGATGCCGCGGGCCAGCTCGCGCAGTTCCTCGAGCGCGCGCGTGAGCTCCTCCTGGGCGGAGGCGACCAGCTCGACCGCCTTGTCGGGCGCCTTGCCGATCTGGTTCTGGGCGATCCGCAGCTGCAACGAGAGCGCGACGAGCCGCTGCTGGGCGCCGTCGTGCAGGTTGCGCTCCAGCCGCCGGCGCTCCTGCAGCCCGGCCTCGACGATGCGGGCGCGCGAGCGCCGCAGCGCGGCCTCCAGGCGCTCGGAGCGCATCGCCAGGCCGGCGGCCGCGGCGACCGAGTTCAGGACCTCGGGCTCGGCGCGCAAGCTGCGGTCGTGCACGATCGCGCCCACGCGCTGGCCGTCGAGCTCGACCGGCGTCCAGGCCGCGCCCACCGGCAGCTCCGCCGGGCGCCCGTCCTTGCGCACCCAGCCCTCGTCGACCCAATACAGCAGCTTCAGGGTGGGGTCCCCGAGCGCGTCCGCCAGCCGGCCGCGCAGGCCGTCGGTGCCCGGCGCCTCGCCGAGCCGCACGAGCAGCTCGTTGACGGCGTCCGCGCGCGCCACCCGGCTGCGCAGCAGGCCGGCCAGGAACGTGAACGGGACCGACGCGAACACCAGCTGGCCCGCGAGCGGCAGCACGCCCGGGATCTGCGGGCCCGAGATCGTCTGCGCGCCGATCGTGGCCGCGACGAGCGCGATCAGCGCCACGCCCGACCACAGCAGCGGGCCGAGCGTGCGCCGCTGCGGCACGCTGGCGGCGCGCCAGCGCGCGGCCAGGACCCAGATCACCCAGGCTGCGAGCACGAGCGCGGCGCTGCTGGCCGCGACGTCGCCGATCCGGCCGAGCGTCTCGTCCGAGGTCACCTGGATCGCCGACTGCGGGCACGTGTCGCAGGCGACCTCGAAGCCCGAGAGCAACAGCGGCAGCGGGCCGAGCAGGCACAGCGCGTAGGTGGCCTGCACGAGCCGGCGCCACAGCGGGCGCCGGATGCGCCCGTCCGGGTAGGCCATCAGCAGGTGCACGAACGCGCCCAGGTACAGGTTGGAGGCGATCACGGCCAGCGTGAAGACGAGCTCGCCGTTGGCGGCCACGAGCAGGTTCACCAGCCACGCGAACCCGGTCCAGGTCATCAGCAGCCCGACGTGGTTGGACGGCCGCCGCGACCACGCGTACAGGCCGGCGCCGATCCACGCCTCGCCGATGAACAGGCCGATCGCCAGCGTCAGCCACGGACGATCGACGTGCGATGAGCTCGCGACGACCACGGCGCCGAGGGCACCGAGGGCAAGACCCGCGAGCGCCAGCGCAGCCGGCGCGCGCGTGGGTCGTGTCAAAGGAGCAGCTCCTGGACGCGTTCGCCGGACAGCTCGGCCTTCGGGACGAACCCGCGCGCGCCCGAGCGCGACACGAGCGGGCCGAAGTCCGACGAGTCGCGGCTCGAGACGAGGATCACGGCCGGGGAATCCGGATGGCCGGTGATGCGCGCCGCGACGTCGAAGCCGTCGATATCGGGCAGCTGGACGTCGAGCAGGACGAGCTGCGGCTTCAGGCGCGAGGCCTCCTCGACGGCGCTCATCCCGTCCACCGCTTCGCCGATCACGTGGAACCCCTCGGACTCGAGCAGCACGCGCGCGCTGGCCCGGAAAGACGGGTGGTCATCGACGATAAGGACGGTGCAGTCCACAGGTTCGATTCTCGTCACCGTGCGGACTCGTTCACATACGGCTGGCCGTACCTCACAGCACCGCCGCCCCGTCCAGGTTCACCGCGGTCTGGAGGGCTTTGACGGCCGCCCCGGGGTCGTCTGCGCCGAACACCGACGTGCCGGCCACGAACACCGTGGCGCCCGCTGCAGCGCACTTTGCGGCCGTTTCGGCGTCGATCCCGCCGTCGACCTCGAGCGCCGTCGCGGGCCCGATCAGCTCGCGCAGCCGCTTGAGCTTGCTCAGCGAATGTTCGAGGAACTTCTGGCCGCCCCAGCCGGGGTTGACGGTCATGCACAGCACCATGTCGGGAGCGAGCTCGGCGACGGCCTCCGCGGGCGTGCCGGGGTTCAGCGCCAGCCCGGTCAGGCAGCCCGCCTCCTTGACGGCCTGCAGCGCGTAGTGCGCGTGCGGCGTCGCCTCGGCGTGGATCGTGATCGAGTCCGCGCCCGCGGCCGCGAACGCGTCGACCTGGCGCTCGGGGCGCTCGATCATCAGGTGGACGTCGATCTTGGCGCCGGCGTCGTGGACCTGCTGGGCGAGCGCCTCGACGACCAGCGGGCCCATCGTGATCGGCGGCACGAAATGGCCGTCCATCACGTCGACGTGGATGACCGGCGCGCCCGCGTCGAGCACGGTCTGCACCTGGTCGGCGAGGCGGCCGAAGTCGGCCGCCAGGATCGATGGGGCAATTCCACGCAGCATGGCCTTTGAGCTCGGATGATCGGGGTGGGGCGGTGGGGCTGCCTGTCTCAAATCGGAGCGAGCATCGAGGATTGACAGTGGCCGCACAGATACAGCGCAGTGCTGGACATGCGCACGATCGTGGAGTGCTCCCCGCAATTCGGGCACACCGAACGCAACTCGAAGCGGTGCAGGCAGTTCACGCAGCGGTACCGGCCCGGGAGGTTCGTGGGCCGCAGCCAGGGCTCGTGGCAGGAGGGGCAGACGTCACCGACGTTGTAGTCCTCGCCGCTCACGCGCGCTGGAGCCTTGCGATGAAGAACCCGTCGGTGCGGTCTCGGTGCGGGAGGGTCTGCAGGTACTGCGGCATGGTCGGATGCTTCCAGATGGGGACCTCCGCGCCGAGGCCCGTCGCGCAAAAGTCGGGGTTTGCAGCCAGAAAGGCCTCCACGACGCGCTCGTTCTCGGCGGGCGAGATCGTGCATGTCGAGTACACGAGGGTACCGCCGGGCCTCAACGCCCTCGCGCCGGCGGCGAGGATGTCCAGTTGCAGCGCCGCCAGCGCCTCGGGCCGGCCGGCCTTGCGCCAGCGCGCGTCGGGGCGGCTCGCGAGCGTCCCCAGGTCGCTGCACGGCGGGTCCACGAGCACGCGGTCGTACGCGCGCGCGTGCGCGTCGCGCGCGTCCGCGGTGCGGACCTCCACGATCGTGGCGCCCATCCGCTCGGCGGTCTTCCGCAGCGCCTCCGCGCGGCCCGGGTGCTTCTCGACGGCCACGACCTCGCCGCGGTTGCCCATCAGCGCCGCCAGGTGCGTGGTCTTGCCGCCGGGGGCGGCGCACAGGTCCAGGACGCGCTCGCCGGGCTGCGGGGCGAGCGCGCGGGCGACGGCCATCGCCGCGCGTGACTGCGGCATCAGCAGGCCGGCGTCCCACTCGGGTGACGCGAAGGTGTCGAACGGGGCCTCGAGGATCAGCGCCTCCGGCAGCGCGTCGAGCGTGTGGGCAGGCAGGCGCTCGGCCAGCTCGCGCGCGGTCGTCTTGAGCGTGTTGGCGCGCAGGGAGGGCTCGGCGGGCTGATTGTCGGCCGCCATCAGCTCGCACGCGGCGCGGGCGCCGAAGGTCCCGAACCACAGGCGCGCGATCCACTCGGGGTGGGAGTGCTTGAGCGCGGCCTGCTCGGGCGTCGCCTCGGGCAGGCGCTCGACGATCGGGCGGGCCTCCTTGACGGCGCGCCGCAGGACGGCGTTGACCAGGCCGGCGCCGCGCGGAGCGTCGCGCTTGGCCAGCTCGACCGACTCGCCGACGGCCGCGTGCGCCGGGATCCGGTCGAGGAAGGTCAGCTGGAAGACCCCGAGCCGCAGCGCGGCCAGCACGGGCGCGTCGAGCTTGGCGGCGGGGCGGCGCGCGAGCCGCTCGATCACGTGGTCGAGCGTGGCCTTGCGCTGCACGGTCCCGTAGGCGAGCTGGGTCGCCAGCGCCAGGTCGCGCGCGTCCAGGCGGTGGCGGCGCGCCTCGCCGTGCAGGGCGCGGTCCGCCCACGCGTCCTGCTCGAAGACGCGGCGGATGACGGCGTAGGCGCATGAGCGCGCGGGCGCCGTCTTGGGGCGTCCGCCCGATGGCTGGTCGTGTCCGTTCATGCGAGCCTTTACGCGAGCCCGGATGTCTGATTGGCTCTGCCCCGGGCCTCAAGCCAAGGCTGGCCGTAGAAAGAAGGTCCAGATTCCGGTCTCATCACTCAAGTTGGGAAGTGGGCCATTTGCGGCCCTTTCTGTTCGTGCTCGTACGTTCGTCCAAAAACGCCTCGACAAGGTCAATTCCTCCCAAGAGGGCTAATGGACCGCGTACAACTTGCCGACAACCCCCATGGAAGGGGATGCCAGAGAATGTCGGACACTGACAAGACTTACGCCATGACGGCGCCCAGCGCGCGGCCCACTGCCCTCGGAGACCTCCGATTCGCGGGCACCATCGCCGCTGGTCTCGTTGCCGGAACCCTCGGTCTCGGCGCGCTCGCCGCGCCGCTCGTCGGCTGGAAGGACTGGCCGGCCGGGCTGACCCAGGAGAACACCGGCCAGCCCGTCAAGCTCGCCAAGCTGCCGCCCAACGTCAGCAACGAGCGCACGACCACCGGTCGCGTTCCGCAGCAGCCGAACGGCGGCGGCGCCGAGACCCCGCTGACGCAGGTCGGCCTGCCGCTCGGCGAGGGCGCTGCGCCTGCAGGCGGCGGCTCCGGTGGCGGTGGCGCCGGCGGCGTGTTCGTCGGGTTCGGCGGTCCTGCCGGCGATTCCGACTCGAGCTCGCCCGGCCGCGATGAGCGCCGCAGCTCGCGTCAGGAGCGCCGTGCTCCCAACCGCGAGACCAGCGCCGACGACGGCAGCGGCGCGGGTTCCTGGACCGACGGCCCGAAGTTCGCCAGCCAGGATCGCGACGGCGACGAGGTCCCCGACGATTTCGAGAACGAGAGCGGCGGCAACCCGGGCGGCGACGCCCGCACGACGTACGCGTCGAACGGCCTGACGGTCTACAACGACTTCCGCGTCAAGGCGCTCCCGAACGCCGACTCCGACGGCGACGGCGACGTCGACGGCGACGACGACTCCGATGGCGACGGCGTGCCGAACGCCGTCGAGCAGGCCAACGGCAGCGACCCCGCCAACCCGGACTCCAACGGCGACGGCATCGACGACGGCGCCGACGACCGCAACGGCGACGGCATCCCGGACGCGCTGCCGATCCCGCCCAAGACCACGGAGCCGCCGGAAGAGCCCGAGCCCGAGCCCGAGCCGACGGTGACGCCGGAGCCGACGCCGACCCCGCAGCCGACCGACCCGGCGCCGACGCCGGACCCCTCGCCGGTCGACACGCCGCCGGTCCCGACGCCGCCGGCGCCCGACCCCACGCCCGAGGCCCCGGCGCCGACCCCGGAGCCCCCGGCCCCGACGCCCACGCCGACGCCGGAGACGCCCGCGCCGGAGCAGCCCGCCCCGGTCCCGACGCCTCCGCCCGCGGCCACGCCCGAGCCGACGCCGCAGGCCCCGGCCCCCGCGCCGGAGACGCCCGCCCAGGAGGCTCCGCCGGCCCCGGCGCCGCCGCCGCCCGCGCCGACCCCCGCTCCCGCCGACCCCGCGCCGACCCCGGCGCAGCAGGCGGAGCCGGTCGCCGAGGCGCCGGCCGATCCGGCCGCCACGCCGGCCTGGTAGATCCCTTCGAACGGGCGCCGCGAGAGCGGCGCCCGTTCTCTATGCGTCGATGTGGCTCGCCGTCTCGGCGAGCAGGTGGCGCGTCCAGACGCTGTCGACGGGCTCGTCGGCGCGCTCGGCCAGGAGGTCGCGCGCCGGTTCGGCGGCGCGGTCGTCGCCGCGCACGGCGAGGCCGTGGACGGCTTCCAGGCGGGTGTCCTCGTCGGGGTCGTCGAGGCGGGCGGCGAGGGCGTCGCGCAGCTCGCGCCCGTCGTCGGGGGCGAGCGTGCCGAGCGCGAACGTCGCCCAGTCGCGGACGTCGGCCTCGGGGTCGCCGGAGAGCTTGATCAGCGCCTGCAGGACGTCCGGGCCGGGGCGGCCGCCGAGCGCGAAGGCCACGGCCTCGCGGACGTCCGGGTGCTCGTGTCCGGCCTGGGCGAGCAGCCAGTCGTTGCCGTGCGGCGCGCCCAGGTGCCCGAACGCGCACGCGATCGCGGCCAGCACCTCGGGGTCGCGCTCGCGCTCGGCCATCGCGCGCAGCGCGGCCTCCTGCTCGTCCGGCATCGCGGGCGCGTGCGCGCCGAGCTGGCCGAGGACGTAGGCGGCGAGCTCGCGCGCGCCGGGGTCCGCGTCGGTGCCGAGCTCGACCAGGGCGTCGAAGACCTCGCGGCTGCCGCGGGCGGCGAGCGCGCACACGTGCGGCTGCCACTCGTCGGTCTCGTCCGTCCACTCGCGGCGCGCGGCCTCGAGCAGCTCCTCGAGCGGGCGGCCGGGGAGCGCCGGGTCCATGCGGAAGTTCACCAGCGCCGGGTCGGGGCGGCCGCGCAGCCAGTCCGCGGTGGGCATCGGGCGCCCGCCGGGCGGCTTGACCTCGGTCAGCTCGAGCGCGCCGCCGTGGCAGTCGAGCAGCAGCCGCTCGCCCTCCGTGCGGACCAGGCCGCCGGCCGGCGCGCGGGTCCGGCCCGCGGGCCGGGCGGCCAGCACGCCGAGGAACGAGCCGTCGGGCAGCTGCAGGCGCGCCCCGATGTGCGGGCGCAGCGCGCGGATCGTGCGCTCGACCTGCTCCGGCGTCTGGGTCGGGTCCAGCGCGCGATCGCGCGGGCCGATCTTCTGCGCGTAGGTGGCCTGGGACTCGTCCTGCTCCTGCGGCTCGGGCCGCTCGTCGAGAACCTTGACCAGCAGCTCGGCGCCGAGGGTCTCCAGGCGCGCGGACAGCGTGCCGTAGTCGTCGTCGGGGCGGATCGGCTCGCGGGCGAGCGCGTACACCGGGCCGGCGTCCCAGCCCGCGGTCACGCGCATGATCGCGACGCCGGTCTCCTCGTCGCCGGCCATGATCGCGCGCTCGATCGGGGCCGCGCCGCGCCAGCGCGGCAGCAGCGACGGGTGCACGTTGATCAGCTCGTAGTCGCTGAGCAGCGGCTCCTTGATCAGGACGCCGTAGGCGCAGGTGGTGAGCACCTCGGGCCGGGCGTCGGCGATCCGCTGCAGGGTCTCGGGGGCGTGCAGGTCGGTCGGCTGGATGACCTCGATCCCCAGCTCGCGGGCGAGCACGGCGACGGGCGGCGGCGCGAGCTTCTGGCCGCGGCCCTGCTTGGCGTCGGGGCGCGTGACCACCAGCTGCGGGCGGTGGTCGGACTCGGCCAGGCGCCGCAGCACGGTGGCCGCGAACTCGGACGTGCCCAGGTAGACGTTGCGCACTATGCCGCCGCGGAGCGGGGCTCGAGTTGCTCGCGCAGGGTGCGCATCGCCTGCTTGCGCTGGTCGCGCGACGTGCGATCGAGGATCAGCACGCCGTCCAGGTGGTCCATCTCGTGCTGGATCGCGCGCGCCTCGAGCCCGCTCGCCTCGACCAGGATCTCCTTGCCGTACTCGTCCTTGGCGCGCACGCGGATGTGCACGGGGCGCTCGACCTCGACGCCGACGCCCGGCAGGCTCAGGCAGCCCTCCTCGGAGGTCTCCTTCTCCTTGCTCGCCCATTCGAGCACGGGGTTGACGAGCGCCGCGACCGCGCCTTCCAGCTCGGTCCGGTAGACGAGCACGCGGTGCATCACGCCGACCTGCGTGGCCGCCAGGCCGATCCCGTAGGCGTCGTGCATCAGGCGGCCCATGCGGCGGACCTCCTCCACGAGCGCGTCGTCGAAGCGCTCGACCTCCAGCGCGCGTGCGCGCAGCACGGGGTCGCCGTACTTGCGGATCAGCTTCAGGGCCGCCTCACGCCGGGCCTGCACCTCGGGACTCAGCCGCCCCTGCGGCTCCGCGACCTGGCCGTGCGCTTCCGTGTGAACCTCGTCCGCCATGGGTTCCGATTCTACGTGGGGTCGACGTCCACGGAGAGATTGACCGCGCGGAACGCCTTCTCGCGCGCGACCGCTTCCACGGCGGCGCCGGTCGCCTGGATCGCCGCGGCGCGCTCCGTGGTCTTGAGCACGAGCTGGTAGCGCTCGCGCCCGCGCAGGCGGAACAGCGGGGCGGGACCGAGCAGCTGCGTGCCCGGGACGTCGATCGCCCGCGCGATCTCGGTGGCGGCGGCGCGGGCCGGGGCCGCGTCCACGGCGCTGGTGACGATCCGGATCAGGTCGGCGAACGGCGGGTAGCCGTGCAGCCGACGGCGCTCGAGCTCCTGCTCGAGGAACCCGTCCGCGTCGTGGCGGGCGGCGGCGACGATCGCGGGCGCGTCCGGCGTGGTCGTCTGCACGAGCACGCGCCCGCCGCGCGGGCCGCGCCCGGCCCGGCCCGCGAGCTGGGCGATCAGCGCGAACGTGCGCTCCTCGGCGCGGAAGTCGGGGAAGCGCAGGGTCGCGTCCGCGTCCAGGACGACGCCCAGGGTCACGTCCGGGAAATCGTGGCCCTTGGCCACCATCTGCGTGCCGAGCAGCAGACCGGTCTCGGCCTGCTGGAAGCGCGCGAGCAGCCTCGGCACCGCGTCCTTGGTGGCGGCCGTGTCCGCGTCGAGGCGGAAGATCGGGATGTCCAGCGCCTGCGCGAGCTCGGCCTCGACGCGCTCGGTCCCCGCCCCGTGGCGGGCGACCGACAGGCTCCCGCAGTGGTCGCAGCGCTGCGGGACCCGCTCACGGTGGCCGCAGTGGTGGCACTGCAGCGCGTTCTCCGCCCGGTGCAGCACGAGCGCGACGTCGCAGTTCGGGCACTCCCACGCCTTCCCGCACGACTTGCAGGTGAGGAAGTTCGACCACCCGCGCCGGTTGAGCAGCACGATCGACTTGCGGGTGGCCGCGAGCGCCCGGCGCGTCTCGGGGTGCAGCGCGTGGTGCGCGCCGCGCATGTCGAGCACGCGCACGGGCGGGAGCCCGCGCGCGTCGGCGCGCGAGGCCCCGGCGCGCGGCGCCGCGCCTCCGCCGGCCGCACCCGCCCCGGGCGCCGCTGCCCCGCGCCCGGCCGCACCCTCCCCGGGCGTCACCCCGCCGCCCCGCGGCCCGCCCGCCCCGGGCGTCGCCGCCCCGCCCCCGGGCGCCCCCTCCCCGGGGGTCGCCGCCCCGCCCCCGGCCGCGCCCGCCCCGGGCGTCGCCGTCGCCCGGGTCGGCAGCCGCAGCCGCTTCAGGCGGTACGCGGTCTCCGGGCGCGGGGTCGCCGAGCCCGCGAGCAGGCGCGCGCCGGCCTGGTAGGCGCGGTAGGCGGCCACGTGGCGGGCGTCGTAGCGCGGGTCGGACTCCTGCTTGTAGGACGCGTCGTGCTCCTCGTCGACGACGACCAGCCCGAGCCGGGCGACCGGCGCGAAGACCGCGGAGCGCGGCCCGACGGCGACGCGCGCCTCGCGCGTGCGCAGGCGCCGCCACTCGTCGTAGCGCTCGCCCTCGGACAGCGCGGAGTGCAGGAGCGCGACCGTGTCCCCGAAGCGCGCCGCGAACCGCGCGACGGTCTGCGGCGTGAGCGCGATCTCGGGCACGAGCACGATCACGTCCTCGTCGCGCTCGAGCGCCGCGGCCGCCGCGCGCAGGTAGACCTCGGTCTTGCCCGAGCCGGTGACGCCGTGCAGCAGCCGCGCCTCGCCGGGCGACGCCTCGATCTCCTCCAGCGCGGCCACCTGCTCGGGCGTGAGCGTGATCTCGCGGTCGGGCGCCGGGTTCGTGCGCGGGACGCGGCGGGCGACGCGCTGGGTGATCGTCACCAGCCCGCGCTTCTCGAGCCGCCGCAGCGCCGGCAGGTCGCCGCCCGCGAACCCGGGCAGCCGCGCGAGCAGCGCGCGCTGGTTGTCGGTCAGGCGCGGCGGGTCCGCCGCGGCGGGCGTCGGCTCGGCCCAGAACGCGTACTTCGCCTTGCCCGGCGGCGGGGCGACGAGCGCGAGCGCGCGGGCCGGGGTCGTGCAGTACTCCTCGGCCATCCACAGCGCGAGGTCGACGAGGTCGCGCGGGATCGAGTCGTCGAGGACCGCGGTCGGCGCGACCAGCTTCTCCTCGGGCACCTCCGAGGACTCGGCGAGCCCGACCACGACGCCCTCGAGCTTCTGGTGGCCGAACGGGATCCGGACGAGCGACCCGACCGTGACCGCCCCGGGCTCGACGAGGTAGTCGAACGGGCCCGAGAGACGGCGCGTGGTGGTGAGGGGCTCGATCCGGGCGATCACGGGCCGCGTAGCCTCGCACGGGCCGGTGACGGCGCCCGGCGAGACGCGCCGAACGCCGGCGGCGGCGCGGCTCGCGGGGCCGGCGACGCGCGCCGGGCGGTGGGCGGCGCGCGGGGGCCGCCGCCGCGGCCGGTACATTCGGGCGATGCCCGCGCCTGAGACGTCTGCCCCACCGGGCGTGATCCTCGAGGGCGACAATCTCACTCACCTGCGCGCGCTCGACGACGGGGTCGCGCAGTTGGTGTATGCCGATCCACCGTTCAACACGGGGCGGACGCAGACGCGGCGCAGTTTGGCGACCGTCGGGGCGCCGGACGGTGACCGGACGGGGTTCGGCGGGCGGCGTTATGTGACCAAGCTGCTGTCCGAGTCTTCGTACAAGGATCACTTTGACGACTACCTGGGGTTCCTCGAGCCGCGTCTGGCCGAGATCAAGCGGATCCTTGACCCCACGGGCACGCTTTACTTGCACCTCGACTACCGCGAGGCCCATTACGTAAAGATCCTGCTTGATGAGTTGTTCGGGCGCGAGAACTTCCTGAACGAGCTGATCTGGGCCTATGACTATGGGGCGAAGTCGAAAGCGCGGTGGCCGCAGAAACACGACACGATCCTCGTGTATGTGAAGGACATCAGCCGTTATCACTTCGACTCGGAGGCGGTGGACCGCGAGCCGTACATGGCGCCGGGTCTCGTGACCCCCGAGAAGGCCGCCCGGGGCAAGCTGCCGACGTCGGTGATGTGGCACACCATCGTCTCCCCCACCGGGCGTGAGAAGACGGGTTACCCGACACAGAAACCCGAGGCGCTCCTCAGGCGGTTCGTCCAGGCCAGCTCGCGCCCCGGCGACCTGTGCGTGGACCCGTTCGCCGGCTCGGGCACGCTCGGGGCCGTCGCGGCCAAGCTCGGCCGCCGCTATCTGCTGATCGACGAGAGCCCGGAGGCGATCGCGGTCATGCGCCGGCGGCTCGGGGCGGCCTGACCGCGCGCGGGCGCGCCGCGCGCGAAGATGGGCGGATGGAACGGGTGGTCGCGTTCGGCCCCGGCCGGGTCAACCTGATCGGCGAGCACACGGACTACAACGCGGGCCTGGCGCTGCCGTTCGCGATCGAGCTCGGCGTCACGGTCACCGCCACGCCGGCCGACCACTTCATCGTCGACGCGCTCGACCTCGGCGAGCGCGACGAGTTCGAGCGCCCCGAGCCGGCGCGGGGCTGGCGCGCCTTCGCGCGCGGGCTCGTCGCCGAGCTGAACATCGACCGCCCGAAGCACCTCGAGATCACCGGCACGCTGCCGCAGGGCAGCGGCCTGTCGTCCTCGGCCGCGCTCGAGGCCGCGCTGGCGCTCGCCCTGCTCGGCGAGGAGCCCGCGGACCGCAAGGCGCTGGCAGAGATCTGCTCCACGGTCGAGAACGACTGGGTCGGCGCCGAAACCGGCCTGCTGGACCAGTACGCGTCGCTGCTCTCCCGCCCGGGCCACGCGCTCCGGATCGACTTCCAGAGCCTCGACGTCCACCCCTACCCGCTCGACCTCCAGGGCTGGCAGCTCGCCGTCCAGGACTCCGGCGCCACCCACGACCTCGCCACCTCGGGCTACAACGAGCGAAGAGCCGAGTGCCGCGAGGCCTGCGAGCGCCTCGGCGTCGCGACGCTCAGAGAGGCCACGAGCCTGGACCCCCTCGACGGCACGCTCGAGCAGCGCGCCCGCCACGTCCTGACCGAGAACGAGCGCGTCGAGCAGACCGTCGAGGCCCTCGACGCCCGCGACCTGCCGCGCGTCGCCGAGCTCCTGGACGCCTCCCACGCCTCGCTGCGCGACGACTACGAGGCCTCGGTGCCCGAGGTCGAGGAGACGATCACCCGCCTCAAGGCCGCCGGAGCCGCCGGCGCCCGGATGGTCGGCGGCGGCTTCGGCGGCGCGGTGCTGGCGCTATTCCCCCCCGGGGTCGGGCTTCCCGGCGGCGCCCTGCCCGTCTCCCCCGCCGGGCCCGCCCGGTTCGTCCTCGGCTAGCTCGCGCCCCAGCGGCCGGGTGAACGCCCACAGCAGGAACAGCAGCCCCAACGCGAGCATCCCCAGCCCGGCGAAGAGGTTGATGTTCACCCCGGCGGCGCGCTCGATCTCCTCCTCGGAGTCGAACAGCCCCAGGACCACGAGCAGCAGCCCCCAGGCGGTGAACACACCCCCGATGATGCGCCGCAGGTCGAACAGGTTCGCCGCGCGCTCGACACGTGTGTCTTCAGCCATCGTCACTCACCAGAACAAGATCGTCAGGATGGCGGCCCCCGCGAGCACGGAGAACCCGAGCAGCTTCGGTGACTCCCACCACCGGTGTGACACCGCGACGCTCTCGTCGATGTTGGCCATGCCGTACACCAGCCCCTGCAGCTCGCTGACCGGCTTGGGCGTGGTCATCAGCGTCACCACCACCGACACGATCGCCACCACCACGAACGCCGAGCCCGCGCCCCACATCGACTCGTCCAGGTCCGAGCCGAACGACAGCGCGCCGGCCTTGTAGCCGATGAACAGCCCGGCGGCGGTCGCGGTGCCCGCGATCAGGCCCCAGAAGCCGGCGGCCGGCGTCATCCGCTTCCAGAACATGCCGATGATGAACGTGGCGAACAGCGGCGCGTTGAAGATCGAGAACAGCGCCTGCAGGTAGTTCATGAGGTTGTCGTAGGTGGACGCGATCAGCGCCGTCAGCACCGACACCGCGATGCCGGCGATCGTCGCGTAGCGCCCGAAGCTCACATACCACTCATCGGCCTTGCCACGTTTCAGATACGGCTCGACGAGGTCGGTGGTGACAACGGTGTTGAACGCGCTCACGTTCGCCGCCACGCCCGCCATGAACGACGCCATCAACCCCGTCAGCGCCACACCGAGCATGCCGTTGGGCAGGTACTCGTTCATCAGCAGCGGGATCGCGTTGTTGTACTCCATGTTGGGCTGGTCGGAGCCCAGCCCCGGGATCGCCACCAGCGCGATCATGCCCGGCAGGATCATCACGAACGGCAGGAACAGCTTCGGCACCGCGCCGATCAGCGGCGTGCGCTCGGCCGCCGACAGGTCCTTGGCCGACAGCGCGCGCTGGACCTCGGCGAAGTTCGTCGTCCAGTAGCCGAACGCGAGCACGAACCCGAGGCCGAACACGATCCCGATCCAGGTCGCCCCGATCGGGTTGGTGACGTCGCCCGGGTTGGTGCCCTGCAGCGCGTGCAGGCCGGCCTCGCCGATCGTCGACTCCTTGATGCGGTCCTGGAGCCCGCCCCAGCCGCCGACGTCGACCAGGCCGACGACCGTGATCGGGATCAGCGCCGCCAGGATCACGAAGAACTGCAGCACCTCGTTGTAGATCGCCGACGACAGGCCGCCGAGCGAGATGTAGGCCGCGACCACGACCGCGGCGACGATGATGCCGACGATCAGCGGCCACCCGAGCAGCAGCTCGAGCACGAGCGCCAGCGCGAACAGGTTCACGCCCGCGATCAGGATCGTCGCGACCGCGAACGTGACGGAGTTGAACACGTGCGACGGCTTGTTGAACCGCAGCAGCAGGTACTCCGGCACCGAGCGGACCTTGGAGCCGTAGTAGAACGGCATCATCACCAGCCCGAGGAAGACCATGGCCGGGATCGCGCCGATCCAGTAGTAGTTGACGGTGGCGACGCCGTACTGGGCGCCGTTGGCCGCCATCCCGAGCACCTCGGTCGCCCCCAGGTTGGCCGAGATGAACGCCAGGCCCGTGATCCAGGCCGGCAGCGAGCGCCCGCTCAGGAAGTAGTCGAGGCTCGACTTGATGTAGCGCTTGGCCGCGAACCCCACGCCGAGGACGACGAGGAAGTACGTCGCGATGATCGCGTAGTCGACGAAGTCGGTGTCGAGGCGGACTTCGTTCACGGAAGGACCCCCATGTCGGGGGTCCTTACCCGCTACTTACGTCAGAGGATCTGCCGCTACGCGACCGCGTCGGCCGCGGCGAGGCCGGCGGCCTCGCGCAGCGCGGCGGCCTTGTCGGTCTTCTCCCACGTGAAGTCGTGGTCGTCGCGCCCGAAGTGGCCGTAGGCCGCCGTCTTCTGGTAGATCGGCCGGTGCAGCTTGAGGTAGTTGCGGAAGGCGCCCGGGCGCAGGTCGAAGAACTCGGTGACCAGCTGGGCGATCTTCGCGCGGCCGACCTTCTCGGTGCCGAACGTCTCGACCATCACCGACACGGGGTGCGCGACGCCGATCGCGTACGCGACCTGGACCTCGGCGCGGTCGGCGAGGCCGGCGGCGACGAGGTTCTTGGCCACGTAGCGCGCCGCGTAGGCGGCCGAGCGGTCGACCTTGCTCGGGTCCTTGCCCGAGAACGCGCCACCGCCGTGGCGGGCCATGCCGCCGTAGGTGTCGACGATGATCTTGCGGCCGGTCAGGCCCGCGTCGCCCACCGGGCCGCCGATGACGAACCGGCCGGTGGGGTTGACGAGGAAGTTCTTGCGCAGCTTCTTGGCGTCGTAGAGCTCCTCCGGGAGGATCGGCTCGACGACGTGCTCCCAGAGGTCGTCCGGGATCAGCGACTCGGCGCCCTCCTTGTGCTGGGTCGAGATCAGCAGCTTCTCGATCTCGACCGGGCGGCCGTCGCGGTAGCGGACCGACACCTGGGTCTTGCCGTCCGGGCGCAGGTACGGGACCAGCTCGGCGTGGCGGACCGCGGCCAGGCGCTGCGCGAGCTTGTGCGCGAGCGAGATCGGCAGCGGCATCAGCTCGTCCGTCTCGTTGGTCGCGTAGCCGAACATCATGCCCTGGTCGCCGGCGCCGGCGATGTCCAGTTCATCGTCGTCGGAGGCGTCGGTGCGCGCCTCCCAGGCCTGGTCGACGCCCTGCGCGATGTCGGGCGACTGCTTGTCGATCGCGTTGATCACCGCGCACGAGTCGGCGCTGAAGCCGAGGTCCGCGTCGACGTAGCCGATCTTGCGGATCGTCTCGCGGGCGATGTCCTGGATGTCCACGTACGTCGTGGTCGAGATCTCGCCCGAGACGACCACGAGGCCGGTGTTCACGAGCGTCTCGCACGCCACGCGGCCATTCGGGTCCTCGCGCAAGACCGCGTCAAGGACGCCGTCAGAGATCTGGTCGGCGACCTTGTCCGGATGGCCCTCGGTGACGGACTCGGACGTGAACAGGTACTCGTTGTCGCTCAGCTGGGTCATAAGGGATCTCGAGGATCGCTCCGCGTCGATGCTTGCCTTCGCGCGCGTGAACGGCAGGCGCGAAGCCGAAGGCCGAAAGCCTAGCGGCTTTGATGTGTTCCCCGGTTACGACTTTCGTTCAGCGCGCGAACGATTCTTGCGCTCCACGAAATCGATGACCACCGGGACGCCCTCCAGCCCGTAGCGCTCGCGCAGCCGGTTCTCGATGAAATACGCGTAGTCGCGGGTCACGCGCTGGCGCGAGTTGACCTGGATCGCGAAGCGCGGCGGCCGCTCCCCGATCTGGGAGATGTAGAGCAGCTTCAGGCGGTGCCCCTGCTTGGCCGGCGGCTGGCGCTGGGCCACGACCTCGGCCAGGAAGCGGTTGAGCTCGGGCGTCGGGATCCGGTGCGACGCGCGGTCGGCGATGCTCAGCGCCTCCGTCAGCAGCCGCGCGATGTGGCGGCCGGTCTTGGCCGACGCCGTCAGCACCTTCGGGCGCAGCCGCAGCTTGTTGTGCACCCGCGCGCGCTCGCGCTCGAGCTCGGCCGCGCCCACGCCCCCGCCCGGCCCGAGCGGGTCGCCGGCGCCGCCCGTGACGTCCCACTTGTTGAGCACGAGCGCGGTCGCGCAGCCCGACTTCATCGCCAGCTCGGCGATCCGCAGGTCCTGCGAGGTGACGCCGTCCTGGGCGTCGCAGACCACGAGCGCGACGTCGGCGCGCTCCGCCGCCCGCTGCGAGCGCAGCGTCGTGTAGTACTCGACGGACTCGGTGACCTTCGCCTGGCGCCGGATCCCGGCCGTGTCGATCAGGATCAGCGGCCGGCCCTCGACCTCGATCCGCGTGTCGATCGCGTCGCGCGTCGTGCCCGCCACATCGGAGACGATCACGCGCTCGTAGCCCAGGAACGCGTTCACCAGCGAGGACTTGCCGACGTTCGGGCGCCCGATCACGGCCAGCCGGACGACGTCCTCGTCTTCCTCCGGGACCTCGTCGTCCTCGGGCAGCAGCTCGACCAGGCGGTCGAGCAGGTCGCCCGTCCCCAGGCCCTGCGCGGCGCTGACCGGGATCGGCTCGCCGAGCCCGAGCCCGTAGAAGTCGTGCGCGAGCATCAGGTCGTTGGGCGAGTCGATCTTGTTCGCCGCCAGCACGACCGGCACGTCGCCCCGGCGCAGGATGTCGGCGATCTCCGCGTCGCCCGGGCGCATCCCGGCGCGCGCGTCGACCACGAACAGCGCCACCTGGGCGTCCGCGAGCGCGGCCCGCGCCTGGTCCTGGATCGAGACGGCCAGCGGATCCTCGTCGTCGAGGTCGACGCCGCCCGTGTCGATGAGCGTGAACGTCCGGCCGTTCCAGTCCGTGGAGAGCTCCTTGCGGTCGCGGGTGATCCCCGGCCGCTCGTGCACGACCGCCTCGCGGCTCTGCGTGAGCCGGTTCACCAGCGAGGACTTGCCCACGTTCGGGTAGCCGACGACCGCGACCTTCATGCCTGGATCTCCTTGGCCTCGACCACGAGCGTGACGACCTGGTCGACGACCTCGTCGAGCGTCAGCCCGGTCGTGTCGATCGGGGTCGCGTCCTTGGGCGGCTCGAGCGTGGAGCGGCCGGCCGAGGAGTCGCGCAGGTCGCGCTCACGCTGGCGGGCCAGCACCTCCTCCGGGCTCAGGCCGATGTCGGCGGCGCGGCGGCGCGCGCGCTCGGCGGGATCGGCGTAGAGGAAGACCTTCACGGCGGCGTCGGGCGCGACCACCGTGCCGATGTCGCGGCCCTCCGCGACCCAGTCACCCTCGGCCACGATCGCGCGCTGCTTGCGCACCAGCGCCTCGCGCACGGCGGCGTCGGCGGCGACCTTGGAGGCCAGCTCGGAGACGCCGGGCGCGCGGATCTCGGCCGTCACGTCGCGGCCGTCGAGCAGCACCCGGTCTCCGACCTCGATCGCGATCCGCTCGGCGATCTCGCCGGCGGACGCGAGATCGTCGCGCGCGGCCAGCCCGACGCAGCGGTACATCGCCCCCGTGTCCAGGTACGTGAAGCCGACGCGCTCGGCGACGGCGCGTGCGACCGTGGACTTCCCGGCCCCCGCGGGCCCGTCGATGGCGATCACCATGGCGGCAAAGACCTTAGCCTTCGGCGGGATGATCCCCGATCTCTGGCATCCCGAGACCGTCTATCTGAACACCGCGAGCTTCGGGCTGCCGCCCGATCCCGTGTGGGACGCGGTCCAGGCCGCGCAGGCCGACTGGCGCGCCGGGCGCGTGAGCTGGGAGCACTGGACCATGGTCACGCACCGCTCGCGCGAGCAGTTCGCCAAGCTCGTGCACGCCGACCCCGAGCGGGTCGCGGTCGGCGCGACCGTGTCAGGCCTGGTGGCCCAGATCGCCGCCGCGCTGCCCGCGGGCACGCGCGTGCTCGCCCCCGAGCCCGAATTCGTGTCGCTGCTGTTCCCGTTCCTGGCCCAGGAGGAGCGCGGCGTGACCGTCGAGGTGGTGCCGCTCGAGCGGCTGGCCGAGGCGATCGACGCGCGCACGGACGTGGTCGCGGTCTCGGCCGTGCAGTCCTCCAACGGCGCGGTCGCCGACCTCGACGCGATCAGCGCCGCCGCCCGCCACCACGGCGCGCTGACCGTGGTCGACGCCACCCACGCGATCGGCTGGCTTCCGCTGGACGCGTCGCGCTTCGACGCGGTCGCGTGCGCCTGTTACAAGTGGCTGATGTGCCCGCGCGGCACCGCGTTCCTGGTCCTCGACGAGGCGCTCGGGGAGCGGATGACGCCGCACCAGGCGGGCTGGTTCGCCGCCACGGACCCGCTGCGCGACCAGTTCGGGCCGCCGCTGCGGCTGGGCGAGGGAGCGCGCCGCTTCGACACCTCGCCCGCCTGGTTCAGCTGGGTCGGCACCGAGCCGGCGCTGAAGCTGCTCAACGAGATCGGGGTCGAGGAGATCCACGCCCACGACCTGGCGCTCGCCAACCGCTTCCGCGCCGGCCTCGGGATGGAGCCGGGCAACTCGGCGATCGTCAGCGTCGAGCACCCGGACGCGACGGAGAAGCTCGCGCGGGCGGGGATCATGGCCGCCGCCCGCGCGGGGCGCCTGCGCGCGTCGTTTCACCTCTACAACACCGAGGCCGACGTCGATGCGGCGCTGTCAGCCCTCCTCGAACCCGGTGATCGCTAGCGAGACGGCGCGGATCGAGCCCGTGTCGAGGGCGGCGGAGTCCAGGACGGTGAACGTCCAGTCGCCCGTGGTGGACTCGTCCAGCAGCGGGGACAGCGGCTGGTCGGGCCGCCAGGTGCCCGTGAACGGGTCCTCGGCCGCCAGCAGCGACGAGAACGCCCGTTCCGCGTCGTCGTCGAAGACGGCCTGGCAGATGTTCTCGCCCGTCCCGCCCGTGCGCGCGAACAGCGTCACGGTCGTGCCCGAGGGCGACGTGAGCAGGCCGGTGAGGTCGCCGACGTAGGTGTGGTCGATGCCGACCGTCGGCGACTGCGGCGTCTCGTTGCACTCCGTGCCGTCAACGGAGAACGTCAGCTCGGAGGCGTAGCCCGCGTCGACCGGGATCGTCACCGTGGCGCCCTCCGCGCTGTTGTCGGGGATCGGCACGGGCGGCCCGTCGTAGGCGAAGCGCTCGGGCTCGCTCGCGGGCTGACCGGTTGGGACCGTGAAGGTCGCGGTCGTGGGCGAGAGCACGCCCGCGAACGCGACCCGGACGTTGATCGGGACGCGCTTGCCGAGCGGGTGGTCGCCGGGCAGCTCGAGCGTGTACTCGCGGCTCGTGGTCGCGCCCGCCGGCAGGTCGCCGTAGGAGCGGGCGCGCGGCGTGATGCGCGCGTCGGGCGAGGTGACCGTGACGTTGATCCCGGTCGCCGTGCCGTCGCCCGTGTTGGTCACCGGCAGCCGCAGCGTGGCGTCCTCGCCCGGCTCCAGGTAGGGGTCGCCGTCGCCCGTCGCCGGCGTCACCGCGGGCGGCTCGGCCTCGACCAGCGGCTGCGGCGTGGCGCCCGTGTACCCGAGCGCGAGGTCGGCGCGCACGATCCCGTGGCCCGTGCGCTCGTCGGGCCCGGGCGGCGCGAGGTCGAGCGCGGTCGCCTCGAAGGCCTCGCGCAGCTCGGCCTCGGTCAGCCCGGGGTTGCCGGACAGCATCAGGCCGGCGATCGCGGCGGCGTGCGGCGCCGCCGCGCTGGTGCCGAAGAAGCGCGCGAACGGCGCCGGCAGCGAGGTCACCACGCCGTCGGCGGCGGTGAGGTCGGGCTTGGCGCGCAACTGCGGCGCGGGCGTGCCGTCGGCGGCGAAGAAGATCCGCCGCGGGCCGTCGGAGGTGAAGCGCTCGGGCAGCTGGGAGACCGTGAAGACCTCGGGGAACGGCCCGCGCGGGTTCGGCGGGTCGCCCGGCTCCAGCAGCGGCCCGAACGGGACGTTCGCCGGCGCCGCCGCGGTGGAGAACGCCGAGACGGCCGCGCTGTGCCCGCGGGTGACGCCGGACGTCGACCAGGCCGGCAGGCCGTCGTCCTTGAAGCGCCCGTCGAACGCGGTGACGCTGAAGTAGCGCGGCTCGCCCGAGAAGCGCACGACCGCGATCCGGAAGCTCCCGCCGGCGGCGGTCATGTTGATCCGCTCGTAGGCGTCGTCGTCGCCGTCCTGGACGTTCTGGGCGAAGTTCAGCAGCGTGCCCGCGGCGTTGAAGACGTAGAAGTCGTAGTCCGAGGCGGTCGCGCCCAGCGGCTCGGCCCAGAACATCGTCAGCACCGCGCCCGCGCTGGACGGCGAGAGCGGGTTGAGCAGCTGCACCTCGGGGCCGGGGTCGAAGTCGTGCGCCTCGCCGGCGATCTTGCCCACGCCCTGGCCCGAGGGGCGGAAGTCGCCCTCGTAGTGGGCGGAGGTGCCGTCGAGCACGTTGCCCTGGTTGCCGGCGGAGCTGAAGAACAGCGCGCCGTCGGCGGTGACCTCGTTGACCGCCTGGGCGATCGGGCCGTCCTGGAAGGCGGCCTCGTCGTAGTAGAGGATGTCGTCGACGATCACGTCGCAACCGGCCTCGAAGCGCAGGTCGCGGATGTTGTCCGCGAACGCCGCGGCGCTCGGCAGCGCGGTCGCGAAGCCGAGCTCCGCGCCCGGCGCAAGGTCGTGCATGATCTGCAGCATCGCCGTGCCCTCGTCGCCGCTGCCGGCGCGGCCCGGCAGGACGTCGACCGCGGGCAGCTCGCCCGCGGCCTGCGAGGCGGCCAGGCTCGAGACGCCGTCCGAGAGCGCGCACAGCTTGGTGCCGACGCCGGTCACGCGGTCGCGCTGGCGGGCCGTGTCGGCGGCGTGCGCGCGGTCGCCCTCGGAGACCACGGTGGCGAGCGCGGCCGCCTCGCGCAGCGCGGCCTCGACGCGCTCGCCGCGCTCGGCCTTGGTCTCGGTGTGGCGCGTGTAGTGGTGGGTGGTGAAGTCGCCGGCGGCGTCGACGCGCCTGACCTCGCTCCAGCCCGCGACCGTCTTGAGCTTGCCCGTGGGCACGCCGGCGCGGACGTCGCCCGTGCGCGGCGAGGCGTAGCGGACCGTGGCCCCGAGCGCGGTCAGGCGGTCCGTGAGCGCCGTGCCGCGGCCGGTCGTGCGGATGTCGACCTCGGTCAGCCCGCTGCGCAGCGGCACCTTCTTGCCCTTGGTCTTGAGCGCGACCGCGATCCGCGAGTCGAGCTTGCGCTCGGCCGGCGTCAGCGAGCGCTTGATGGCCTGCAGCTCGGCGATCTCCTGCGCCGGGTCCGCGGCCTGCGCCGCGGGCGCGGCGAACCCTCCGATCGTGATGACGATCGCCCCTGCCAAACGAGCGCGCACGGCGCCTCCCTTCCCGTCCGGGGACCCTCCCGAGGTCCCCCGAGACGGACGGTACACCCGCGGTCAACTACCGTTGTCGCCCTAATGGCGCTCGCGTTTCTGGCCGCTTTCTGGTTGATCATCGCCGCGATCCTGCTGCTCGCGCCCGAGCACGTGCTGCCCGCGAGCAAGGCCGCGCGCCGCTACGGCGCGATCGGCTGCGGGATCTTCGCGGCGTCGTGCGTGATCGGGCTGCTGGCCGGCTAGCGCGCGCTCAGATCGTTCAGCAGCCCGGCGGCGGTGCCCGCGTCGGGGACCGTGACCAGCAGGTCGCGGCCGTCGCGCCGGCGGACCTGGATGCCCTCCCCGGCGCGGATCACGACCGCGGTCGCGCCCGGGCGGCGCGGGACCTTGCGCACGCCCCAGCCGCCGACGCGCCACGGGTCGATGTCGATCTGCTCGGCCTCGGCGATGTCCTCGAGCGGCACGTGCTGGCGCGGCCAGCCCAGCGGGCCGTAGGCGATCGTCAGCCCGCGCTGGTCGACGGTCGCGACGATCTCCGAGACCGTCGCCGCCGCGAGCGCGGCCAGCGCGCCGATCGCCGCCAGCCACCAGTTGCCGCTGGCCAGCGCGGCGGCGATCAGCCCGACGCCGATGACGGCGGCGCCGGCCAGCGCCCAGCGGCCCTGCACGCGCGCGCTCCAGACGGCGCGCTCGCCGCTGCGCAGGCCGACGGTCGGCCGCTGCACGGACGCGGTCACCAGGCTCACCGGGTGCTCGCGCTCGAGCAGGTGCGCGGCGACGGCCGCGAGCGCGGTGGCGGCGAACGTCGCCACCAGCGCCCACGCGGGCAGCTCGGCGGCGCGCCAGTCGGCGACGTCGACGTTGGCCGCGAGCGTGGTCAGCTGCAGGCCGGCCGCGAACGTGACCGCGCCCCACACCCACGGCGCGACGGTCAGCCGCAGCTCGCTGCCGCGCGCGACGGCCTGGCGCACGAGCAGCGCCCAGGCGGCGGAGACCGCGACCGCGACGAAGGCCGTCAGCGGCGTCAGGCCCATGCTGCTGTCGGCCTCGCCCGAGAAGCTCCAGTGGCTGGCGAGCGGGTCCGGCAGGCGGTCGGCCAGCAGCAGGGTCGGGACGAGGACGGCGAGCAGCGCCAGTCCAGGCGCGGCGAGCACGATCCGGCGCTTCAGCATTGTGCCTCCTTGACGAGCGCGATGATCTCGGTATCGGAAATGCCCTGGGCGCGGCCCTCGGCGACCAGCTCGCGGGCGAGCTTGGCCACCGTCAGGCGGCGGCGCGCGAGGTCGCCGGCGCGGACGACCGCGCCGCGCCCGCGCCGGAGCTCGATGAGCCCGGCGTCGCGCAGGTCGGCGTAGGCCCGCAGCACCGTGTGGACGTTGACGTCCAGCGACGTGGCCAGGTCGCGTGCGGCCGGCAGTCGCTCGCCGTCGCTGACGCGGCCGGCGGCGATCGCCTCCTTGAGGCCGTCCGCGATCTGCTCGTGCAGGGAGACGGAAAGCGAAGGGTCGACGCGAAGGAGCATTGTTCTAGTGATTATAGAACAAGATTCAGATCTCCGCCGATCGGCCGACACCAAGGACAATGCGTTCGCGGATCTCACGCTGGTCGCTGCTCACCCGCTTCGGCGTGCTGAGCGTGCTCGCGCTGGCGCTCCTGGCCGCGGTGCTGGCCCACGTGCTCAAGCGCCAGATCGAGACGCGCGCCATGCGGGCGTCCGAGGCCACCGCCGTGGTGATCGCGAGCGCCGCGGTGCAGCCCAACCTGCGCCCGCAGGACCTCAGCGAGGGGATGTCCGCGCGGCGCATCGAGGAGCTCGACCGCGCCCTGAAGGTCGGCGTCCTCGGCGACGGCGGCATCCAGCGCGTGAAGATCTTCGACGCGCGCTCGCGGATCATCTACTCCGACAAGCACGAGGTGATCGGCGACGACGCCTCGGGCTCCGAGAGCCTCCAGCGCGCGCTCGCCGGCGAGGTCGTCTCGCACTTCACGCGCGGCGTCGACCACAACGACAAGGGCGCGCGCACGCTCGAGGTCTACGTGCCGCTGCGCTTCGGCGCCGGCGCCGCGCCCGTGGGCGTCTACGAGATCTACCTGTCCTACACCGCCACCGAGCAGGCGATCGCGCACGACACGCGCACGATGTACGCCGTGATCGCGGTCGGGCTGCTCGTGCTCTGGGCCGCCCTGTTCCGGATCGTGGCGATGGCGTCGCGGCGGCTGCGCGAGCAGGCCACGCACGACGCGCTCACAGGGCTGCCGAACCGGGTGCTGCTGGAGGACCGGCTCGAGCGCGCGCTCGCCGCCGCCGAGCGCTCACGCCACGAGGTCGCGCTGCTGTTCGTCGACCTCGACCGCTTCAAGGAGATCAACGACACGCTCGGGCACTCCTACGGCGACGAGCTGCTGCGCCAGGTCGCGCTCCGGCTCGGCGAGGTGCTCCGCCACGGGGACACGCTCGCGCGCCTGGGCGGCGACGAGTTCGCCGTCCTGCTGCCGAGCGTCCGCGACCGCGACGAGGTCCAGGTCGTCGCCGCGCGCCTGCGCGACGCGCTGCACCGCTCCTTCAGCGCCGGCGGGACGACGCTCGACGTCGAGGCCAGCATCGGCATCGCGCTCTCCCCCGAGCACGGCACGACCGCCGACGAGCTGCTGGCCAACGCCGACATCGCCATGTACTGCGCGAAGGAGCGCAAGGCCGGCGCCGTCTTCTTCGACCCGGCCGAGCGCGTCAACACGCCCTCGCGGCTGACGATCCTGGGCGACCTGCGCCGGGCGCTGCAGAGCGGCGACCAGCTGCGGCTGCACTTCCAGCCCAAGTACGCGCTCGACGACGAGCGGCTGATCGGGGTCGAGGCGCTGCTGCGCTGGAACCACCCCGAGCGCGGCGACGTCCCGCCCGCGGAGTTCATCGAGCTCGCCGAGGGCACGGGGATCATCCACGCCCTGACCGAGCGCGTCCTGCGCGACGCGCTCGCCCAGTCGCGCGAATGGGTCGACGCCGGCCACGAGGTCGCGATCGCGGTCAACCTGTCCACGCGCTGCCTGCTCGACTCGGGCTTCCCCGACCTCGTCGAGCGGCTGCTGGCCGAGCACGGCGTCCCGCCGCGGCTGCTGCGGCTCGAGGTCACCGAGAGCGCGGTGATGGGCGACCCGGCGCGCGCCACCGAGGTCCTGCGCCGCCTGCACGGCCTCGGCGTGGCGCTGTCGATCGACGACTTCGGCACGGGCTACACGTCGATGGCCTACCTGCGGCGGCTGCCGGTCGACGAGCTCAAGGTCGACCGCTCCTTCGTGCTGGGCATGACCGACAACGAGCACGACGCCGTGCTCGTGCGCACCGCGATCGACCTCGGCCACAACCTCGGGCTGACGGTCGTGGCCGAGGGCGTCGAGCAGGCCGCGCACGTCTCCGCGCTGCGGGCGCTCGACTGCGACGTCGCGCAGGGCTACCACTACGCGCGGCCGATGCCCGCCGCCGCCATCACGGAGCTGCTGGCTCAGCGCCCCAGCAGCCCCGCCAGGTCGGTCTCGAACCCCGGGTAGGACACCGCCGCGGCGTCCATCCCGACGACCTCGACGCCCTCACGGGACGCGAGGCCGGCGACGGCGCCGAGCATCGCCAGCCGGTGGTCGCCGTGGGAGGCGATCGTGCCGCCGCGCAGCCCGCCCGTGCCCGTGACCACGAAGCCGTCGTCGGTGGCCTCGATCTGGGCGCCGAGCGCGCTCAGGCCGTCGACGACGGTCGCGATCCGGTCGGACTCCTTGACGCGCAGCTCCTGCGCGCCGGTGACGACGGTCTCGCCCTCGGCGAAGCAGCCGAGCAGCGCCACCAGCGGCAGCTCGTCGATCGCCAGCGGCACCTCGTGCGGCTCGACCGTGGTGCCCACGAGTGGGCCCGCGGCCACGTCGAGCTCGGTCACCGGCTCGGTGTCGGCGATCGCGCCCGCGGGCTCGAGGTCGCCGACGACGATCCCGCCCATGCGCTCGACGATCCGCACGAAGCCGATCCGGGTCCAGTTCGCGCTCATGTTCTCGATCACGATCCGCGAGCCCGGGACGAGCACGGCGGCGGCGATGTGGAACGCGGCCGAGGACGGGTCGCCCGGGACGTGGATCGAGCCGAGCTCGAGCTCGTCGTGCTGGGTGAGCTCGATCCGGCCGCCGTCACGGGTGATGCGCGCGCCGGCGCGGGCCAGCAGGCGCTCCGTGTGGTCGCGGCTGGGCTCGGGCTCGATCACCGCGGTCCGGCCCTCGGCGAGCAGCCCGGCCATCAGCACGCACGACTTGATCTGCGCGGAGGCGACCGGCAGCTCGTACTCGATCCCGTGCAGCGGCGCGGCGTGGACGGTGAACGGCGCGAAGCGGTCCTCGCGGGCGACGATGTTCGCGCCCATCTGCTTGAGCGGCGTGGCGATCCGGTCCACGGGCCGGCGGCGGATCGACTCGTCGCCGTCGAACGTCCACGTGCCCGATGGCTGCCCCGCGAGCCAGCCCGGCGCGAGCCGCATCAGCGTGCCCGCGTTGCCGACGTCGATGTCCGCCGAGGTCGCGCCGCGCAGGCCGGGCCCGCGGATCGTCAGCGCGCCCGGCTCGCCGCCGCGCTCGACCAGCGCGCCGCACGCCCGGACGGCCTCGAGCGTCGAGTTGGTGTCCGCCGCGTCGAGGTAGCCCGTCACGTGCACGGGCTCGTCGCACATCGCGCCGAACAGCGCGGCGCGATGCGAGAGGGACTTGTCGCCGGGCGCGCGCAGGGTGCCGCGCAGCGGCCCGGACGGATCGAAACGGCGGTTCAAGCGGGACCTCCGGGTTGACGTTTCATGCCCGCACGACCTCCAGGCCGAGCTCGCGGACGAGCCGCTCGGCCTGCTGGGCGACGAGGGCGCCGCGGATCCAGAGCGCGATCGTGCCGTGCGAGCCAGAGGCGGGATAGAGGGCCATGTCGACGATGTCGATCGTGGCGCGGCCCAGCGCGAGCGCGATCTCGGCCACGATCCCCGGGCGGTTGGGGACGAGCACGCGCAGCTCGTGCACCTCGCCGCCGGCGAGGTCGGACTCCAGCAGCCGGCGGCGGTCCTCGCGGGCGGCGTCGTTCCATTCGCGGATGCCGTCGTCGTCGCCCGCCGCCAGCTGGTCGCGGACGACGGTCAGGCGCGCGATGAGGTCGTCGATGGCGGCCACGAGCGCGTCGGCGTTGGCGCGGTAGATGCCGCCCCACATGACCGAGTTCGCGCCCGCGACGCGGGTGACGTCGCGGAAGGACGGGCCGGTGGCGGGCAGGCGCTCGCCCTCCTCCCCCAGCACGCGCGCGGCCTGGGCGACGAGCACGTTGGCCAGCACGTGCGGCAGATGCGAGACCGCGGCCATCACGACGTCGTGGGCGTCGGGCTCGATCGCCGTCGGCCACGCGCCGATGCGGGTGATCACGCGGTGCAGGCGCTCGTAGTTGCTCCCGACGGTCGTGGCCGTCGGCGTCAGGTACCAGGTGGCGTCGGCGAACAGGTCGGCGCGGGCGTGCTCGACGCCCGAGGTCTCGGCGCCCGCCAGCGGGTGGCCGCCGATGAAGCGCGGGTCGGCGACCTCGTCGACCACGGCGCGCTTGACCGAGCCGACGTCGGTGACGACGCACTCCGGCCCGGCCGCGCCGAGCACCTCGCGCACGGTCGCCGGCAGCGACTGCACGGGCGCGGCGACGAACGCGATGTCCGCGTCCTTGACCGCCGCGCCGATCGAGTCGTGCGCCTCGTGGACCGCGCCGCGCGCGATCGCCGTCTCGCGGGCCGCCGCCGACGGGTCATAGCCGCTCACGTACGCGTCGAGGCGCTGGCGGGCGGCCAGGCCGATCGAGCCACCGATCAGCCCCACGCCGACGACGGCGACTCTCACGCCGCCGCGCTCAGCACTTTGCCGGCGACCGCCGCGGCGCGCTCGACCTGCTCGAGGTAGGCCGCGAAGGAGTCCGCGTAGATCTGCTGCGGGCCGTCGCAGATCGCCTCTTCGGGGTTCGGGTGCACCTCGACGATGATGCCGTCCGCCCCGGCCGCGGCGGCGGCCAGCGACAGCGGCAGCACCAGGTCGCGGCGCCCGGGCGCGTGCGACGGGTCGACGATCACGGGCAGGTGCGAGAGCTCCTTGAGCATCGGCACGGCCGTGATGTCGAGCGTGAAGCGGTAGGAGGTCTCGAACGTGCGAATGCCGCGCTCGCACAGCATCACGTTCGGGTTGCCCTCCTTGAGCACGTACTCGGCGGCCATCAGCAGCTCCTCGAGCGTGCTCGACAGCCCGCGCTTGATCAGGACGGGCTTGCCCGTGCGCCCGATCTCGGCCAGCAGCGCGTAGTTCTGCATGTTTCGCGCGCCGACCTGGATCACGTCCGCAACCTCGACGATCGGCTCCACGTCGCGCGCGTCGAGCAGCTCGGTGACGATCGGCAGCCCGGTCTGCTCCTTGGCCTCGGCCAGGATCCGCAGGCCCTCGACCCCGAGCCCCTGGAAGCTGTACGGCGAGGAGCGCGGCTTGTACGCGCCGCCGCGGAACATCGACGCGCCCGCCGCGGCCACGGCGTGGGCGGTGGTGAGCGTCTGGTCGCGCGACTCGACCGTGCACGGGCCGGCGATCATCGAGAAGTGGTCGCCGCCCACCTGTCGCCCGTCGATCTCGATCACCGTCCGCTGGCCATGAGCGGCGAACTGGCGCGACGAGAGCTTGTAGGGCTTGAGGATCGGGACGACCTGGGCGACGCCGGCGTGGCCCTCCAGGCCGAGCCGGGCGACGTGCTCACGGTCGCCGACGGCGCCGATCACGGTGACCTCCTCGCCGCGCGACGGGTGCGCGCGGGCGCC
>Ga0180215_1000905_pt1 | contig 34541 bp, 36 predicted proteins | sample eDN3rd37CBELigBY_FD_128871 | JGI IMG/M metagenome (GOLD analysis project Ga0180215, IMG submission 128871) | Enriched backyard soil microbial communities from Emeryville, California, USA - eDNA 3rd pass 37_C BE-Lig BY (version 2) (version 2) | ecosystem: Environmental > Terrestrial > Soil >...
AAAGCACTTGAACAGCATCCAGACGCAAAAGGATTACTTGTGATTAATCCAACCTATTTCGGCGTTGCTGCTGACCTAAAAAGGATTGTCGATATTGCTCATTCCTATGAAGTACCAGTACTCGTTGACGAAGCACATGGCGTGCATATTCACTTCCATGATGGGTTACCGCTATCTGCCATGCAGGCTGGAGCAGATATGGCTGCAACAAGCGTCCATAAGTTAGGTGGTTCAATGACACAAAGCTCAATTTTAAACGTTAGAGAAGGCTTAGTGTCAGCTAACAGGGTTCAAACAATCTTAAGTATGTTAACAACAACGTCTACATCATATTTATTATTAGCATCTTTGGATGTTGCGAGAAGACGGTTAGTGACAGAGGGATTCGACCTGATTGAAAAAACAATTCAATTAGCCAACTATACAAGAGAAAAAATCAATGAAATAGAAAAACTTAAATGTATCGGACGCGAAATTTTAGGCTCTAAAGCCACATTTGACTTCGATCCGACAAAATTAATAATTTCTGTAAAAGACCTCGGTATTACAGGTTCAGATGCAGAAGTCTGGCTTCGTGAAAAATACAATATTGAAGTGGAAATGTCCGACCTCTACAACATTCTTTGTATTGTAACACCTGGTGATACTAAGAAAGAGGCTGATTTACTAATTGATGCACTTGCAAATTTATCTGACGAAGTCTCACACCTTTCAGAATCTAGAATTGTACCAGAAGTTTTACTTCCAGATATCCCGGTACTTGCTTTATCACCTCGGGATGCATTTTATTCTGAAACAGAGGTTGTTCCATTTGAAGCATCAGCTGGCAGAGTAATTGCTGAATTTATAATGGTCTATCCACCAGGCATTCCGATTTTCATACCTGGAGAAATTATAACTGAGGAGAACTTAACGTATATTCAAACCAATATTGAAGCAGGTCTCCCCGTTCAAGGACCAGAGGATTATGATTTAAAATACTTGCGAGTTATCAAAGAGCACAAAGCAATTAAATAAAGTCGAAAAAGAAGCATGCAAATTTTTTTGCATGCTTTTAATTTTTTATAAAGTTATTTCTCTTCGTGATTGCAATCGCAATGGTCGCATGTTGAATAAAGTGTTGTAACCTTCTCATACTCAAAATGTTCAATTGTTTCACTACATGTTTGACAGATGATTGTACCCATTATTCAAAGCCCCTTTCGAAAAGTAGATTCATAAACTTCTTTTGAAAACGTTTTATGTTATGTTATTTATATAATAGTATGTCACAATTTGTTCGTCAATAGTTAATTGTATAACATTTTAAATTATTTTCAGTTATTTTTTATCATACTTGATGAATTGCGATACATATTTACTGCACACAACACAAAGTTGTAAGTATTACCCATTCAATGCTAGAATAGTAGTAACTTAGAGATATAAACATACATAATTAATCAATCTGGAGTAGGAGTGAAGAGTTTGGAAAACGCATTCATTAAGCTTGTTCCTGCATCAAATACACAAAGTGTATCACTAGATGTTGTAAAAGATCTCTTTAGCTATTACAAGGAAATTACAAGGAAAACGGGGCAGCAACTAGATTGGGAATACGACAATGCTGCATTTCCATACCACATAAAAGAGACGAACCAAGAACATAATTGGTTTTATTTAAAATCCGATCATCAAAAGTATAATGCAATCGTAGTTGGCGTTGGCCAAGAGGCACTTGAAGGTGATAACGGTGAGCAAATCGAGCAATCCTATATCCAAGTAACCCTTCCACATGTGTCAACCACTGGCGATAAAGGAAAAGCTAATGAGTTCTGTAAGTTTTTAGCAAAAAAACTTGAAGGAGAATTACATCTATTTAACGGAAGAATTATGTATTTTTACAAACGAAAATAACGATTAAGGTTCTCTGTTTTCTTTAACTAAATTTTCAAGTGTAAGTAAGAATAGACCATATCATTGTGAGGTGGTCTTTTTCTATGTAAATGCCCAAAAAACCTTTTCAAATGAGAAAAAACATAAAAAGGAAATGAACGTAATCAAGAATGAACTCTTTCTTGTTAGTCCAATTTTGTTTGCTATTAAAAATGCAAGATAACAAAAGATTACTAATAATATCCCTTTCGCAAACAGACTATCGGAACGTGATAACCAAGTAACCAACGAAAATGTACTCCATATTAATACCTGGATTAATCCAATTACATATACCTTCATGAAGAAACTCCCCTTTTATCAGCAATAAAGGAACTATGATCTCGTTTCGCATTCTAGTCTCTATGAATTTCTGTTTACTATATTAATTAATATGCACAGAAATATGGTAGTATTTTTCATTTATGTAACAAATCAATGACATTGGAAAGAATTTTAAGAATACATGATAAAATGAATTTAAATTAAAAAATAGGCGTTTTGTATTATTTAAATTTAGCATTAAAGACCTATACTTTTGACTATTTTATGGAAGAGTGATTAACAAAATGAAAGAATTTACCCTAATCATACTTTCTTTTATTTTCCTTTCCTCATGTTCTTCATACCAAACACAACCTACATTGCCAGAAATCAAAGACAAACAAATCATCTTTTTTTCTGATGAAGATAATATTCATAATGAAAGTAATTATTATGATGCTTTACTGGAGCTTAGAAATAAATTCCCAACTGAAATCGCAAATATGAAGGTTGTTTCGTCTGAAGATAATAGATTGTATACGAAGTATAAGATTGATGAATATCCTTCTTTATTAATTATTGAACAAGATAAAGTCCTTGAAAAAATTGAAGGGAATGTCGACAAAGAAGAAATTATCATACCCCTTGAAAACGTCTTATCGACCTCAACAAGTTCAAAAAAATAAAAAAATCGCCCCATATTCGGAGCGATTTTTTACATTTATTATTTTACAATGTGGATTGGAGATCCTAAAGCAACTTCTGCTGCTTCCATTGTGATTTCACCTAGAGTTGGGTGAGCATGAATTGTCATTGCAATATCTTCAGCTGTCATACCAGCTTCAACAGCAAGGCCTAATTCAGAAATAATATCTGATGCACTTTCCCCTGCTACTTGAGCACCGATTAGTAGTCCATCCTCTTTACGAGTAATTAACTTTACAAAACCGTCAGTAGCTTCAAGTGCTAGCGCACGACCATTTGCTGCATATGGGAATTTAGCTGCTACAATTTCAATTCCTTCTTCTTTAGCTTGTTGCTCAGTGTATCCAACTGTAGCTAGTTCAGGCTCAGAGAATACAACAGCAGGAATACCTAAGTAGTCAATTTCTGATGACTCACCAGCAATTGCTTCTGCTGCAATTTTACCTTCATATGATGCTTTATGTGCTAATTGAGGTCCGGGAACAATATCACCGATTGCGTAAATATTACTTACACTTGTACGGCATTGTTTATCGATCTCAATAACGCCTCTTTCATTCATTTTAACACCAGCAAGCTCTAATCCAAGCTCATCAGTATTAGGACGACGACCTACCATTACGAATACATAGTCTGCGTCAATTGAATGTTCTTCGCCTTTTGCTTCATACTTCACAGTTACACCATTTTCAGTCTCTTCAACACCTTTAGCAAGAGCCTTAGTGATGATTTCCGCACCTTTTTTCTTAAGGTTCTTTTTAACAATTGTAGTCATTTGCTTTTCAAAACCAAGAAGGATATCATCTGCTCCCTCTAGAATTGTTACTTGTGATCCAAAGTTTGCATAAGCACCGCCAAGTTCAATACCAATTACACCACCGCCGATTACGACGATTTTTTCTGGTACTTCCTTAAGTCCAAGTGCGCCAGTTGAATCAAGAACACGTTTTGAATATTTGAAAGATGGTATTTCGATTGGACGAGAACCTGTAGCAATAATTGCATTTTTGAAATTGTAAGTTTGTGCAGAGTCTTCGTTCATTACACGTAAAGAGTTTGCGTCTACGAAATATGCTTCCCCTTTTACAACTTCAACCTTATTACCTTTTAATAGTCCTGAAACTCCACCAGTTAATTTCTTAACAACACTATCTTTAAAAGCTTGAACTTTTGTAAAATCAAGTGTTACATTTTCAGCTTTGATTCCCATTGAATCAGAATTCTTAGCTGTTTCATAACGGTGTCCAGCGGAGATTAGCGCCTTAGAAGGGATACATCCAACGTTAAGACAAACACCACCAACAGTGTCTTTCTCTACAATCGTAACTTTTTGTCCTAGTTGTGCAGCACGAATCGCTGCAACATATCCACCAGGTCCAGCACCAATAACTATTGTATCTGTTTCAATTGGGAAATCTCCTACTACCATGTTGTATTACGCCTCCATTAATAATAATTGTGGATCATTTAACAAACGTTTGATTTGGTTGAGTGCGTTCTGTGCAGTAGCACCATCAATCATACGGTGATCAAAGCTTAATGATAAAGCAAGGACTGGAGCTACAACAATTTCACCATTTTTAACAACAGGCTTCTCTGCAATTCGACCTACTCCTAGGATTGCAACTTCTGGATGGTTAATAACAGGAGTGAACCATTGTCCACCAGCTGATCCAATGTTACTGATAGTACATGAAGCACCTTTCATTTCATTAGGAGCTAACTTACCATCACGAGCTTTTCCTGCTAATTCATTGATTTCATTAGAGATAGAGAAAATTGACTTACGATCCGCATCTTTAACAACAGGAACAAGAAGACCTTTTTCTGTATCAGCAGCAATACCAATATTGAAGTAGTGCTTATGAATAATTTCGCTAGTTGCATCATCAAGTGATGTATTTAACGCAGGGAAATCACGTAATGCCGCAGTTAAAGCTTTTACGATATATGGTAGGTATGTTAATTTAATACCTTTTTCAGCTGCAACAGCCTTAAATTTCTTACGGTGTGCAACCAACTCTGTCACATCTACTTCGTCCATTAACGTTACGTGTGGAGCTGTATGTTTTGAGTTAACCATTGCTTTGGCGATTGCTTTACGAATTCCACTCATCTTTTCACGAGTTTCAGGGTATTCGCCCGCAGGAATTGGTTGTTTTGCAGGAGCTGTCGTTGCTTCTGCCGCTGTTGATTTTGGAGCTTCAGCTGCAGGTGTTTCTGTAGCAACAGTTGCACCGCCAGAAGTGAACGCATCAATATCCGACTTCATTATTCTACCATTTTCGCCACTTCCTGCAACCTTTTTAATGTCAATTCCTTTTTCTCGTGCATATTTTCGAACAGAAGGCATAGCAATGATACGACGATTTACATCAACATCAGCTGCAGGTTCTGTTGCTTCTGGTGCAGCCTCAGCTGTTTTTTCTTCCTGAACTTCTTGTTTAGGAGCCTCATCAGATTCGTCGCCTTTAAATTTAAGGTCCTCATATCCTGGAGCATCAAACTTAATAAGCGTATCTCCTACAATTGCAACAGTACCTTCTTCTACAAGTACTTCAAGTACTTTCCCTTTAACAGGAGAAGGAATCTCTACTACTGCTTTATCATTTTGGACCTCACATAGTACATCGTCCTCATTTACTTCATCGCCTGGTTTTACAAACCATTTTACGATTTCACCTTCATGGATACCTTCACCGATATCTGGCAACTTAAATTCAAATGCCACGGTTTTCGCCTCCTAAAATTGTTAGATTCTTGTCAAAAGATGACCTGTCGGCGCATGACTACTTGTTGAACTTTCATACGCCACAGGCTTATTTATTCCGTTAAGGATAGTTAATCCTCGATTAATTGGTTATATATTAGAAGTTCAATACTTTCTTCGCAGTTTCAATTACATCCTTGAAGTTTGGTAACCAAACTGATTCTGCTTGAGAGAACGGATATACTGTATCAGCTGCAGCTACACGTAATACTGGAGCTTCTAAACTTAAGATTGCACGATCGTTGATTTCAGCAACAACGTTTGCTGCAATTCCAGCTTGTTTTTGTGCCTCTTGAACAACGATAGCTCGTCCTGTTTTTTCAACAGAACTAATGATCGTTGGAATATCTAATGGGCTTACTGTACGTAAGTCAATAACTTCTGCAGAAACGCCCTCTTTTTCTAATTCAGTAGCAGCCTTTAAGCATTCGTGTACCATCGCACCATATGAAATCATAGTAATATCTGTACCTTCGCGCTTAACTTCTGCTTTCCCAAGTTCAATTGTATATTCGCCCTCTGGAACCTCCTGGCGGAATGAACGATAAAGTTTCATATGCTCAAGGAAGACAACTGGGTCATTATCGCGAATTGCGGAAATTAATAGACCTTTTGCATCATAAGGTGTTGATGGAATAACAACCTTTAGCCCAGGTTGCTGTGCCATTAAACCTTCTAAGCTATCTGCGTGAAGTTCTGGTGTATGTACACCGCCACCAAAAGGTGAACGAATCGTTACTGGAGCAGTGTAACGACCACCTGAACGATAACGCATACGAGCTAATTGACCACTAATAGAATCAATAACCTCATAGACAAATCCAAAGAATTGGATTTCTGGAACTGGACGATAGCCTTGTAAGCTTAGACCAACAGCAAGACCACCAATACCTGATTCAGCTAGTGGTGTATCAAACACGCGATCTTCACCGAATTCAGCCTGTAGACCTTCAGTAGCACGGAACACACCGCCGTTAACTCCAACGTCTTCACCGAAAACTAAGACATCTGGGTTATTCTTTAATTCTGTGCGTAACGCATCAGTGATTGCTTGAATCATTGTCATTTGCGCCATGGCTTACTTCGACTCCTTCGCTTTATAGATTTCCATTTGCTCCTCTAAATTTAAAGGAAGCTCTTCAAACATATGTGAAATAAGGTCAGTAACCTTTTGTTTTGGTGTTTCGTCCGCTTTTTTAATTGCGTTCTTGATGTCTTCTTTAGCTTCTTCGATGACTTGGTTTTCTAACTCTTCATTCCAAATTCCTTTTCCTTCAAGGTACTTACGGAAACGAACGAGTGGATCTTTCTTTTCCCATTCATTGTCAAGTTCAGAAGTACGATATCTTGTTGGATCATCTCCAGCCATTGTATGTGGACCGTAACGGTAAGTCATTGTTTCAATCAACGTTGGACCTTCTCCATTTACTGCACGCTCACGAGCTTCTTTAACTGCTACATATACAGCTAGTGGATCCATCCCATCAACTTGGATTCCAGGGATACCAGCTGCAACTGCTTTTTGAGCTAAAGTATTGGCTGCAGATTGTTTTTCAACTGGAGTAGAGATAGCAAAACGGTTATTTTGAACAATAAATACTGCTGGTGCTTTGAAAGCTCCTGCAAAGTTAATACCTTCATAGAAATCACCTTGAGAAGTACCGCCATCCCCTGTATAAGTAATAGCAATTGACTTCTTGCCACGCTTTTTCATCCCTAAAGCAACACCAGCACATTGTATGTATTGTGCACCAATAATGATTTGTGGAGAAATTACATTAACACCTTCAGGAACTTGGTTCCCATGAAAATGTCCGCGTGAGAACAAGAATGCTTGATATAGTGGTAAACCATGCCAAACGATTTGAGGTACATCACGGTAACCTGGTAAAATAAAATCTTCTTTTTCTAGTGCAAATTGAGATGCAAGTTGTGAAGCTTCTTGACCTGCAGTAGGTGCATAGAAACCTAAACGTCCTTGACGGTTCAACGAAATTGAACGTTGATCAAGGATTCTTGTATAAACCATTCTTCTCATTAATTCTTTTAATTGATCATCACTTAAATCAGGAACAGCATCTTTGTTAACTACTTCTCCTTCTTCATTTAAGATCTGAAACATAGGAAAGTTTTCAGCAACTTTATCCAGTTGCCCTTGTAAATCAAAGACATTTGCTTTTACAGCCATCTTTTTTCGCTTCCTTTCTTACCCTATTTTCTTTAATCAAATGCACCCGACCATTTATGGTAGGGGGCTTTAACTTTACGATGGAGAAGAACCCAGTATAAAGTTAAGGTTGATACAAAACATACAGCATTAGGTTACCCAAAAATATATCTTTTCAAAGACATAATTAAGAGGAAGTTCAAAAAATCGAATGAATATGACACATCTAATTTCTTCGTTGGCTTGTTTTTCCGTTCCTCACGTATTAAAGGCATACGTTACGGTACTCAAAGCTGCGCCGCCTTGAACTCTCGACGCACAGGATGTGCTAGTGTCGACAATGCCACAGGACGTGGCGTTTTTGTCAACGCGGTCCTCATTCTCTTTTTTGAACACCACTATTATCCATTCGGACGAAGTCTTTAGATGTAATAATTTTTTGTCATGCTCGAAAAAGATATTCTGACTCCTAAATGAACCTGTATTAATTATTTTAGTAAAGCAATTAATACAACTGCTCCCTATCCATTTCCAAGTTTACAACAACGTAAGACACACGTCAAATTGTTTGTTTACTGTTTTATTACTTGTCCACCATTTTTTTCTGTTTTGTATAAATTCCCATTTTTACAATCTGTATCAGTACACATTTAGCATCTGTACTATAAAAACCTTACTTTTTTCGTAAAATAGTCAAAACAAAAGGGCTATCACAATGATAGCCCTTTCACGGTATTAATATTTTTATTCCTCTTTAAAGACAACTTCTAGTCCAGCATTTTGATAAAAAGTAACCTTTGCTTTGTTGTATTGGTCAGTCAATTTATTAAACGTTTCATTTGCGGCAACTACTTTTTCATACGTTTCATTTATAAGATTAATTTGTTTTTCTAATTCATCCAATGTTAATTCTTCATTTTGAAACATTTCATATAATTTTTTATCATGCTCTATGGCTTCTTTATATACAGTGTATAGATCCTCGTAGCTTTCGTAACGCTTGTTCATCAACGATACAAGTTCGTTACCTTCTTCCTTTACACTGTCCTCTTTTATTTCAGAAATAATTGCATCAACCTTTTGAAATTCCTTCTTGGATGCTTCGATGCTCTTTTGTTCATTGTTAATTCGAGTTTCGCGGTCTCCAACAATTGCCAATGCTTCATTCGATAAGGAAACAATTTGATCAAATTCTTTCATACCCAATGTTAAAATTTTATCATAAAGCTCTTTCTCTTTTTTCTCAAGCTCCACCAATGGGTTTTGTTGTTTTTCAAAGTCCTTTTCTACTGCTACCACTTTTTCTAAAGTCTCATAAACCTGTTCTTCAGGTGTGGGGCCGCCCAAACACCCCATTAAGAGAAAACTCATACAAACACAAAGAAATACAACTTTTAACGTTTTATTTTTCAATATCTGCTCCCCCTTAGCTACTTCAAATATACTATATTATAATACGATTTCATAACATTTTTTAGGTTTCAACTAAATATATGAATTTGTACATGCTTTAGAACAGACTAGAGTCCTACTTTTATATTTGAAAATGAAAAAACCTTTGTTAAACTTAAGATAGATATAAGCATCAAGACCAGGAAGTGATAAAAATGATAACAATGGATAATATTATCCGGGAAGGACATCCAACTTTACGGAAGGTTGCAGATGAGGTTCCTTTACCTGCATCAGAGGAAGACCGCAAGATACTTAAAGAACTATTAGAATATGTGAAAAACAGTCAGAACCCTGAAATTGCTGAAAAATACGGATTAAGACCAGGTATAGGGCTTGCTGCACCGCAAATTAATGTGTCAAAGCGTATGATTGCTGTACATTTAAAAGATGAAAATGACGAACTACACAGTTATGCTTTGTTTAATCCAAAGATTATTAGTCATTCTATAAAAAAGAGTTATTTAACAACTGGTGAAGGTTGTTTGTCTGTTGACAGAGCTGTACCAGGATATGTACCGCGTTACCTAAAAATTAAGGTAAAAGGAACTACCATAGACGGCGATGAAGTGATTGTGAAATTAAAAGGTTTACCTGCTATTTGTTTTCAGCATGAAATAGATCACTTAAATGGAGTTATGTTCTATGATCATATCAATGAGGAAAATCCGTTTGCCGAACCGGACAACGCGATCCCTATGAGCGTTAGTAAGTAATTATTTATACGTTAAGTTTATAGTGCTTTTGTTTGGCCAAATTGACTTATTCATCTTCGCCAAAATTACCTTTCTTTTATTAGCTATGATAATTTGACCCTTTTTTCCACATAATAAGGACAAAACTTTAACCCAAAATCAACGTTCTTGAGATGTTTAAAGTTTGAGAAAAAAGGAGATGATAGTCATGCTAAAAAAGTTACGGAAAAAATTAATTAAGCAGTGGCAAGATTTATTAAAAAGGAAATCAATAGCATAAGAATTAATAACAAAAAAATTGCCTCCTAGTGAAGTTGAAACTAATAATGACGAAAAGAGCCCTTCGTTATGGAGGGCTTGTTATATACTATCATGCTTTTCAATGGTATAATAGACATTTAGGTGTACGGTTCAATAATTTTAGAATAAATTACATAGTAACCCCTAAACTAACCCCCTCTTTTTACCTATAAGCAATGCAATGTTAAGAAATATTTAGGAAAAGCAAGAAAAAACATGAAAAACTTGTTATATTTTTATATAATAGAAAAAGTTACTCTAACTTTCGGAAATTAAGGAGAGATTTGGCAATGATTTTTAAAGTTTACTACCAAGAGGATGTATTAGAAGTTCCAGTAAGAGAACATACAAAAACTTTGTATATTGAAGCAGAATCTCAAGTTGAGGTTCGCCAAAAATTAAAGGAACGGAAAATTAACATTGAATATATTCAAAAGGTGGAAGGGGCCTATCTTGAGTATGAGCAACTAAATGAAGATTATAATGTATTGGAGATTTGATGAATTATGAAATTTGTAAAGAACGATCAAACAGCTGTTTTCGCCTTAGGTGGACTCGGGGAAATTGGTAAAAACACTTATGGCGTACAGTTTCAGGACGAAATTATCCTGATTGATGCTGGGATTAAATTCCCGGAGGACGAGCTGTTAGGAATCGACTATGTTATTCCTGATTACAGCTATTTAGTCAAGAACGAGGACAAGATTAAAGGTTTATTCATAACGCACGGTCACGAGGATCATATTGGCGGAATCCCGTATTTACTTCGTGAAATCAATGTACCGATTTATGGAGGTAAGCTTGCCCTAGGTTTAATTCGTAACAAACTAGAAGAGCACGGACTACTTCGCCAGGCAAAGTTGATTGAAATTAAGGAAGATGACATAATAAAATTCCGTAAAACATCGGTAACTTTTTTTAGAACGACGCATAGTATTCCAGATTCATACGGAATTGTAGTAAAAACGCCTCCTGGACAAGTCGTACATACAGGGGATTTCAAATTTGATTTCACACCTGTTGGGGAGCCAGCGAATCTTCAAAAAATGGCGGAAATCGGCAGAGATGGAGTACTATGCCTGCTCTCAGATAGTACAAATGCGGAAATACCACATTTTACAATGTCTGAAAGACGTGTAGGAGAAAGTATTCAGGATATTTTCCGAACGGTAGATGGCCGAATCATATTTGCTACTTTTGCATCTAATATTCATCGCCTACAGCAGGTGGTTGAAGCTGCTGTTCAAAACGATCGAAAAATCGCAGTATTTGGAAGAAGTATGGAATCAGCAATCACAATTGGATATGATTTAGGTTATATTCAATGCCCAAAGGATACGTTTATTGATGCTAACCAAATCAATCGTCTCCCAGCAAATAAGGTTGTTATTCTTTGTACTGGAAGTCAAGGGGAACCAATGGCTGCCCTTTCAAGAATTGCGAATGGTACACACCGACAAATTCAAATCATTCCTGGGGATACAGTCGTATTTTCATCATCACCTATTCCAGGAAATACACTGAGCGTTAGTCGAATCATCAATATGCTTTACCGCGCAGGCGCCGATGTTATTCATGGAACACTAAGTAACATCCATACATCGGGTCATGGCGGCCAAGAGGAGCAAAAATTAATGCTTCGTCTAATGCAACCAAAGTATTTTATGCCAATTCATGGTGAATACCGGATGCAAAAGATGCACGCGAAATCTGCTGTAGATTGTGGTGTATTTGAAGAAAACTGCTTTATTATGGACAATGGAGAGGTTCTTGCCTTAAGTGAGAATGAAGCATCTGTTGCAGGAAAAATTCCATCAGGAAATGTGTATATCGATGGTAGCGGTATTGGTGATATCGGAAATATTGTGTTGCGAGACCGCCGCATCCTTTCCGAGGAAGGTCTTGTGATAGTTGTCGTAAGTATTAATATGAAGGACTTTAAGATTGCTGCAGGACCTGACTTAATTTCTCGAGGATTTGTGTATATGCGTGAGTCTGGAGATTTAATCAATGATGCACAGAGTCTTATTACGAAACATTTAAATAAAGTAATGGAGCGTCGCACGACCCAATGGTCTGAAATTAAGAATGAAATCACAGACACGCTTGCACCGTTCCTATATGAAAAGACAAAACGCCGTCCAATGATTTTACCAATCATTATGGAGGTTTAAGCTAGTCCGTTAACCCTTGTAATATTCAATGTTGATTCCCACTGAGGCTTCCCTCAGTGGGTTTTTACTTTCACCATTACACAAATAAACCAAGTTTAGTTTAGATCTCAATTCTTTTTTTACTCAAGTTTGTCAGTCTAGAGGCTTCTCGCGGGACATGCTTCCATATTTTTACGTGAGCATGCTTTTCAATGCATGAAAACTAAGCGTACTCTAAATTTTTTTGTCCATAATAAAAACGCCTCATACTGAGACGTTTATTCTACGATTAGATTTTTTTCAAAACGGCTAATATCTGTGTCAGCCCCGATAATAATTAGGATATCCCCTTTATGTATTTGCTCGGTTGCTGATGGAGATACAATAATGTCTTTTCCTCTTTTCATCGCGACGATGGTTACCCCATACTTCGCACGTACATCTAATTCAATTAAAGATTTCCCGTCAATCTTTTTTCCTGCAACAATTTCAATAATACTATGCTCATCAGAAAGTTCCAGATAATCCAAGACATTGTTTGAAATAATATTATGGGCAATTCGTTTTCCCATATCTCGCTCTGGATGTACAATCCGGTCCGCTCCAATTTTACTTAAAATTTTCTCATGATAGTCATTTTGTGCTTTCACCCAAATTTGCTTGACCCCTAATTCCTTTAGAATAATAGTCGTTAATATACTCGCTTTCAGATTGTCCCCGATAGCAACAATAACTAAGTCAAAATTTCGAATCCCTATGCTCTTGAGTACTGATTCATCAGTTGAATCGCCAACAACTGCATGAGAAGCTATCGTTGAAAACTCATTTACTTTATCTTCATCAAGGTCCATGGCCATGACTTCCATACCTTCATCACTTAATGCGCGGCATATGCTACCTCCAAAGCGCCCAAGGCCTATTACCGCAAACTCTTTTTTGTTCACTACCTATTCCCCCATCAAATTGAGATACCTTAGATTGTATCACAATTAATCTATAATTTGGAAGCATCACTGAAAAGCACTTTATAACAAAAAGACTAGGGTTTCCTAGTCCTTTTAAGGTTTTCTAAATTGCCTCAAGCATCTTAAACTGTGCTTTTACCAATCCAAAATATTCGCCTTGCTGGTTCATTAATTCATGGTGATTTCCTTGTTCGATGATTTCACCATGATCTAATACGAAAATATTATCAGCTTCACGAATAGTCGATAGCCTATGGGCAATGATGATTGCTGTACGCCCCTTTAATAATTGCTTTAAAGCCTGTTGTATTTTGACTTCAGTTTCAGTATCAATACTTGCAGTTGCTTCATCTAAGATTAAGATTTTAGGATCTGCAAGCAGTGCACGAGCGAAAGACAATAATTGTCGTTCCCCAACTGATAGGATATTCCCTCTTTCCTCAACTTCCGTGTCATAACCATTTACGAGTTTCTCAATAAACTGATGGGCACCCACTGCTTGTGCAGCGGCTATTATCTCTTCATCCGTTGCGTCTGGTCTCCCAAACCGGATATTGTCTTTTATTGTACCAGAGAAAATAAACGTATCTTGTAGGACTACACTTATTTGAGAACGAACACTCTGGAGAGATAATTCTTTTATATTTATTCCGTCGATTTTTACTTCACCAGATGTTACATCATAGAAGCGGCTGATCAGATTAGCGATCGTCGTTTTACCTGAACCAGTATGACCCACGAGGGCGATGGTTTGACCTGCGTCTATCGTCAAGGAAATGCCTTTCAAAGCTTTTCGACTTTCATCATATGCGAATTCCACATGGTCGAATTCAATCTTTCCTTTCATATCAGACAAGTGAATTGGGTTTTCTTTTTCACCAACAATTGGTTCTTCATCAATAAATTCGAAAATACGTTCGGAAGAGGCCATCCCCACGAGTAATTGATTATATACTTGACCTAAACGTGAAATAGGCTCCCAAAACATTCCTAAATAGAAGGCAAATGAGACAAATACCCCAATTGTTAGTCCGTCAGCTTGGATTAGTGTAGCCCCGAACCAAATCAAAATTGCAGTTCCAACCGCATTTGTCATTTCAACAAATGGACGGAACATCGCATTTTTCTGGGTAGCATCTCTCCAACTTTCAAAGTTTTGATTATTAATTCCATCAAAGAACTCAATATTTTCCTTTTCCTGAGTAAATGCTTGTGTCACACGAATCCCTTGAATACTTTCATTTAGATGCGAGTTTAGCATGGATTGCTTAATTCTTACTGTTTGCCAAGATCTTCTAATTTTTCTTCTTAATTTAGTTGTAATTAAGACCATCAGTGGCAGAATAATTAAGATTGCCAATGTAAGCTTTGGACTTAAACCAAAAAGAATAAAAATGACCCCAAACAGGAGCACGAAATCCATTAATAGATTAATTACCCCATTCGTGAATAATTCCTGTAGTGAGTTCACATCATTTAGGATTCGAACTAAGATAGAACCTGCTGAACGCTTATCAAAGAATCGATGTGATAGACCTTGAACGTGTGTAAAAAGATGCTTTCGTAAATCGTAAATAATATTTTGACCAAGCATATTGGTCCATTTGATACGATAAATGTTGGCAACATAATTAATTGCATATAACCCAGCAATCGTAGAAACTAAGACCATTAATAAATCTGTATCTTTATTCGCAATCGCATGGTCAATTGTATATTTCCCAATTAGAATAGGTGCGATCAACCGAACAGCGGTTGTTAATAATACCATGATTATTGCTAAAGGCAATAAATTTTTTGAATATGGTTTCATATAGCCTAATAATCTGAGCATTTGTTTCCAGTTAAACGGTTTTTCGATTGCTTGGTCCGTTGAATAATGGAACCGATGTTTTATATCTTGTTTTTCATTTTTTGACATTTAATCTCACCTACCTAACCTACTTGTGACTGTAAGACAACTTTTTGATCCTTATACTGAATATCATAGATGCGTTGATATGGTCCTTCATTTTTCAATAATTCCTCGTGTGTTCCACGTTCAACGATGGCTCCATTTTCTAATACCAATATCTCATCAGCATGTTTCAAAGAAGAAATGCGATGTGCAATGATAAATGTAGTCCGTCCCTTCATTACTTCCTTTAAGGCTTGTTGAATTGAAAATTCTGTTTCCATATCTACCGCGCTTGTTGCATCATCTAAAATGAGAATACTAGGATCAATACAGATTGACCTTGCTATCGCAATTCGTTGCTTTTGTCCACCAGATAATCCCATGCCACGTTCACCAAGCATCGTATCATATCCATTAGGAAGCTCCATGATAAACTCGTGTGCTTGGGCTCTTTTTGCTGCATCAATAATTTCTTCCAATGAAGCATTAGGCTTACCATATGCTATATTCGCACGAATTGTGGAAGAGAATAAGAATGATTCCTGCATAACAAATCCAATATTGCTCCTTAAAGTAGCAATCGAATAGTCTGAAACATCTTTGCCATCAATAAAGACTTGGCCTTTTACCGGTTCATAAAATCTCGTCATTAGCTGTGTAATACTTGTTTTCCCTGATCCTGTTGCCCCAATTAACCCAATTACTTTACCTGGTTCAGCTGTAAATGAAATCGACTGTAATGCTGCCTCATCATCCTCTGTATACTTTAAGGTAACGTCTTTAAATTCTACATGCCCCTGCAAGTTATCACTGTTAACAACATCTTTTTGATCAATAATTTTTTCATCTGCTTCTAGAATCTCTAGTAAACGTTCGCCAGATGCCTTGGCTTGAGAAAACATATTAATAATAAAACCAAGGTTCATAATTGGGTTGAGCAGGTACCACACTAAACTAAAAAATGCGACGAGTTCCCCGTAAGAGACAGACCCACCAATTACTAGATATCCCCCATAAGATAATAGAGCGACAACACAGACATTTCCAATAAACTCCATTAAAGGGAAAAACTTTGCCCAAATCTTTGAGGTAGCAAGTGATACATCTCGGTAATCCTCATTGGAATGATTGAATTTATTAATTTGAAATTCTTCTCGTGATAATGACTTTACCGTATTAATCCCGCTGATATTTTCTTGTACATTCGTGTTCAAACGACCAAATGTTTTTCTAACCTTACGAAATGCTGGGTGGACCCGCTTATCAAAACGATAAACAACAATTGCGAGAAATGGTAATGCCAAAATTGTTACCAATGTAAGTGAAATGGAATACGAAAACATCACGATTAAACTGAAAACAATTAAAAGTGTAAAACGAAGTAGTTCGGCAAACCCAAATGAAAGGAAGAATCGAATTCCCTCAACGTCGGCAGTTAATCTTGACATAAGATCTCCTGTTTTTGCATTATCATAATAACTAAAGGGTAAGCGTTGCAGTTTTTCATATAATGCATTTCTTACCTTATAAACTGCCGTTATACCAAATAAATCCCCTAAATACTGGTTGAAATATGTGGCTATCCCCTTAATTAACATGATGGCAATAAAACCAAATGCAAGATATGGTACATACTGATAATTTCCTGCCCTGATAACCTCATCTATGGTTATCTGAAGTACGATAGGATAGACAACTGTAATTCCTGTTACAAAAATCATGGCAAATAATGACCAGAAAAAATATTTCCGGTACGGCCAATAAAACCCCTTTAATTTCCTAAAAGTATCCATAAAAGTCCCCCCTCGGTGTTTCCATAAAAAACCTGAAATGTACGTAACATATAATATATCGGTTTTCGAAATAAATATCTAGTGCATTTTCAGAAAATGTTAAATATTTTTTCTAAAAAAAATAAGGCTAAGTCAATTTGACCTAGCCTTGTGAGCAAACCTCATTATTATTCAGCATTTTGAGTTTCTTCTAATACGCGGTTAACTCGTTTGGTTAACATCTTCATGCCACTACCACCTGCTTGAAAATGACGAAGCTTGCCTTCTTTATCAAATACATAATAAGCAGGAACATATTGGTTTTCGAACTTATCATTTAATTTAAGATCACTATCAACAAAGATTGGTTGAGTGATATTATGCTCCTCGGCAACTTGCTTGATTTCATCTAAATCAAGATCATTTTCTGACCTTGGCATATGAACAGCAATAACATTTAACTTGTCCTGATATTGATCACGGAATTCATTCACCTGAGGCATTGCTTCCTTACAAAGACCACAGCTGATTGACCAAAAATGAATGAGAGTTGGTTTTTCACCAACAAGGTCAGCTTTACTAACTTCACCATTTAACCAAGCTTTTTCTCCATCAAGTTCAGGCATTTGATCACGTAATTTCATCGATTTTATCCTCCGAATTATGGATTAAAGGGTCTAACAAACGTTAGACCCTGTTGTTATTTGTTATACATTAGACATTAAGTGTAGCTTGACCAGGTCTCCAGTTAGCAGGGCAAAGGCCACCAGTCTGTAATGCTTGAAGAACTCGTAATGTTTCATCAACATCACGACCAATGTTGTTGTGGTTAACAACAGAATACATCATCTCCCCTTCTGGGCTGATGATGAAAAGACCACGTAATGCAATACCTTCTTCTTCAATTAGAACACCGTATTCTTTGGAAATAGCATGGTTAGTGTCTGCAGCTAGTGGATAGTTCAGATCCCCTAATCCATTGTCTTTACGGTCAGTGTTAATCCAAGCTAGGTGTGTATGAATTGTATCTGTAGAAGCGCCAATAACGATTGCGTCTAGATCTTCAAACTCATCGTAACGATCAGACATTGCTGTAATTTCTGTAGGACATACGAAAGTGAAGTCCATTGGATAGAAAAATAAAACTGTCCACTTATCGTTTTTCATGTTCTCTTCAAGACTAACTTTACCAAATTCTTTATTTGGCATAACAGCATCCATTTCAAAACGAGGAGCTTGTTTACCTACCATACGTTCTGCCATATGTAAAACCTCCATATATTTTTAATAAGTAGATTGATAACGCTAACACCAATATTCAAGTATAACCAGCATTGTACTGTTTAAACATGATAATCGCTATCAACAATGACTAGTTTAACAAAGAGGTGGCTGTCGATTCAAGTAAAACGCCGTCGTTTTTTAAAAATTATATAATCTTTACAATTTTATAATATATTGTTGATAAACGATGGGTTCACAAAAAAAGACTAGGTGAAATACCTAGTCTTGACTTATCCTCTCTCATTGTTTACGCCTGTCCTAAACGACTTTCTACTTGTTGACAAACTTGGTCAGCAGATAGTCCGTTTGCTTCAATGACAGGCCCTTTCATGACAGTATCAGCCATTCCCATTACATTCGAATCTAAGCCTGTAACAACACAACAGTCACAGTTTTGTGCATCACTTTCCTGTTTTAGCTGAACAACTTCATAGCCTTTTTCTTGAAGAGCCTGCTGAACATTTGTTAGAGAACCTTCAACACCAATTTTCGCCATTAATCATCCACCTCCTCATATATGTAATTTGTCACAATCAGACTGTGATTATTCTACACATATTCGTGGATTGAATTCTGCACGATAACGATTTATAGAAATCATTTTATAAAGAATCTATATTTTCTTTAATCATCTCAACAAATGCTTGGACTTGTTTAAGCTCAAATGCATAATCATAACCGACCAACCATGTGTCGCGCTTCATTGGTTCATTATTCTCGTTCATTAAAGGGATTTTATAAATGTTTTTCGTTTCATCATCATTTAAAGTGACAGATGGCAAAATCGCATAACCAATTCCATTTAATGTCATTTGCTTACATGTTTCAATTTGGTCAACCACAATGGTGCGACGTGGTGTCGATTGAAAGGTTCGATGCCACCATTCCTGAATTTCTTGATAATAGGTTGAATCACTTTTGAATTGAATAAACGGTCGGTCTGTTTCCCACACCTGTTCGATTTGTTGGATTTCTGTATCAACCATATACATCGTATCGGTTAATAGATGATGCTTTGCACCCTTCCAATCAGGTTTGCCGCGGATAATTCCAATATGTACTGTGTCATCATAAAGATTTTTTAATATTTCACTACTCCAACCGGTAATTAATGAAATTTTAGCATGCGGAAACTTATTTACATATTTTTTTAATACCTTTGGAAGCCAATTTTGTCCGATAATGGACGCACATGCGATTTTAAGGGTGCCGTGCACTTCTTGATTGAGTCCTTGTAGCTGCTCACGTATTTTTTCTTCCTTCTCAACAACCTCTTTAGCAAAATCAATTATTTTTTCTCCAGCAGGTGTTGGTGTGAGTCCTTTTTGTGAACGAATGAATATTTTTGTGTTCCATGCCTTTTCAATCGATTGTAAGCGCTGGGATAACGCAGGTTGTGTAACAAATAAACGTTCAGATGCTTTTCGCATATTTAATTCAGATGATAGTACCACTAATAATTGAAATTCGGAAAATTGCACATTGTTTCCTCCTGAACACAGGTATAAGTTTTACTTATAGTATAAATGATTTATTACAAATTATCATTATACACAGAAAAAAACCCTCCATATCAGCATGAAGGATTTAAGTAACTTATTTAATTTTTAATTGTTTATTAAATTGCTTTAAAATAGTACGGCGGGTAAAAATTCCTTCAAACACTAAATCATCATTTTCAACACAGACAAATGAGTGATCAATGACTAATTGTAGACCCTTTATGACATTGTCATTTAAATTTAACCGGGGTATTTCCCTGTTCATTACTTCTTCAACCTTCATTTTCTCTAGACGTTCAAATTCAATTCGCTCTAGTCCAAGAATTGAGTCTAAAATATGTGTTGAACTAATCAATCCATGCAGTTTATACTTTGGATCCAATACAGGGACTGCGGTATATCCCGTTTTTGTAAGGACAAGTAATGCGTGCTCTAAGCTATTCCCGATTTGAACGTGAGCTACTTTATCTGCAGGAATAAGTAAGTCTTTAATTGTTGTTTCAAATAGATTTTCATTTTGAAGACCAAACATGTAAGCCTCACAACCTCACATTGTAATTATTTTCATATATTACCAGATTTAAATTTTCATTCTCCTCTTTTATTTTAACATAATTTTTGGGTGAGAACTTGTATTATTTAAGGGTGATGTAGAGTTAGTACTTTAGAAGGAAGAAAAGGCTCAGCAGTCTGCCGAGCCTAAGAAGTGTGATTAGCTAATTAAATCGAAAATTTCAATCGCAATCATGTCAATATTATCGAATTGATACGTTTTGGGCTTTTCCCCTTGTTGGTATACTTCGAGTTCAAATGTACTTGTTTTGTTAAAATACTTAACACTACATTTTCTTTCACCATTTACTTCAAAAAAACGTTGTGGGGGCTCCCCACCGTTTGCATTTTCCTGAAGGCTAATAAGACGAGATATGATTCCTTGTAACTGTGACATATGTAGCCTCTCCTTTCTCTACTTTTAGGATTGAGCAATATCCTCTCTTCTATCCACGGTATTGACCATTTTTCTCACGGACGTATATATTCAGAATATTTCTTTCAATACCTTTACAGTAACCACTATGTAACAATACAATAAAATTAGCGATGAAACAATAAAAAATTGGAGGAGAACATGGGAAATCTTACACAACTAAATGAGCGAATATTTCTAATTGACGCACATGATTTGGGGAGAATGGCTCGAACTGGTTCTTACATAATAAAAGAGGATAAAATTACAATTGTTGAAACAAGTGCAAGTCCTTCAATACCGTACATTTTAGATGGGCTTAAGGAACTGAACATTGATCCAATTGATGTTCAGTATATAATTGTAACCCATATTCATTTAGACCATGCTGGAGGAGCTGGCCTCTTATTAGAGCATTGCCCAAATGCAAAAGTGGTTGTTCACCCTAAAGGAGCAAGACATTTGGTTGACCCAACTCGCTTGATTTCTGGAGCAAAGGCCGTATATGGGAAAAATTTTGATTCCTTATTTAATCCAATTTTGCCAATTCCTGAGGAAAAATTAATCATAAAATCAAATCAGGAAGAACTTGAAATAGGACGGAATTGCAGCCTCGTTTTTTACGATACGCCAGGACATGCCAATCATCACTTTAGTATTTATGAACCTGTTAGTAACGGTATCTTTACCGGTGATACAATCGGCATTTATTATCATGAACTAGTCAAAGACAATATTGAGCTGTTTTTGCCTTCGACATCTCCTAATCAATTCCGTCCTGATGCCATGCTCGAATCTGCAAAAAGAGTGAATGATCTCGGGGTCTCAGCTATTTATTTTGGCCATTACGGGATGTCAACAAATGTGAATGAAGTGTTCGCTCAACTACATCAGTGGTTACCTATTTTTGTGAATGCCGGGAAAAAGTCTTTTATCGACCACCCTTTAGCAACTGAAGTTGAACATAAAGAAATTATTAAGGAATTGATCTTAAAGGAAATCACAGCTTATCTTGATGAAAAGAATGTTCCAAGACATCATGAAGTATACGAAATTCTTAGCCTTGACCTTGATATTTGTGCAATGGGAATTGTTGATTTCCTTCAAAAAGAAAAATAGAAATCCCAATTGGGATTTCTATTTTTCTTTGATATTTAGAAGATGCCTTGATAAAGTCCAAAATGAGTGAATGTTCGATTATCCATTTCAAGTAAGGAATAAATCGTCGTTTTTAATGGATTCCACGTTAAAAATGCTGAATCCTGGTTAATCGTTTCCTTATGTGTAGCAGTATCTTTTACAGATGGTGCATCATCTTGTGATTGTAAATCCGTAATAAGCCAGTTTGAGTTTATTTTTTCAATTGTGATAACTTCATAATGATCTTTATAAGCAACAGGACCTGCATCAGGGGATTTAAATAACTCATAGACAAAAATCTTCTTTTCGTTTTGATCGAATAAAATTTTTGTTTCATCTGTATACGAATAAAACGGAACAAAGTAAAGGGCAAAATCGGAACCATACACAATATACCCATCCTTTTCCTTTATTAAATTTTCCTCTAAAAATGTGTTTGCATAATCTGAATGGAAAAAAGGAGCAAGAACTTGTTGAACTTCTTCATAAGTACGAAATTCAGATGTTAGTGAAGATTGCGCTTGAAACGCTTCTTGTAAGAATGTAAACACTTCCTCTTGTGTAAGGGGTTGATTAGATGACGCTTTAGCTGTTGGAACAGACACTAGTCCGATAAAACAAATGACAATGAGTAGTAATGAGATTCGCTTGCTCAAATTATCATCCTTTCATTAAATGACTGGTTATGTACAAGTACCCTCATTTTAACAATTTCTTAAAAGCACGTGGATATGAATCGTTCGTTAAATAATTGCAGATTTTGACATGTTTATTTATATACAAACAATAAATTCATAAATCCAATGAAAAAAAGAGTGAATTTTGACATACAAGATGAGAAAGCCGATTCGTAATTAGTATTGTTTACAACTGTAATACATATTTAAAATTTAAGTGAATATGAATATGCTACACTAGTCTCATAACTTCAATTGATTATTAAGAATAGGTTGGCGGTTAGGATGGCAAAAAAATATACAAGAAGACAATTTATTAAACGGGCATTTGCCACAACAGCTACAATTGCAATTGCGTCCTCATTAGGGTATTTGTATGCCCGATATATTGAGCCGAAACAGCTAGATATCACATCTCATAAAATTGTACATCCTACTATTCCAAAAGACTTTGACAACCTTAGAATTGTCCAATTTAGTGATACTCATGTTGGGCATTATTACACACTAGAACAACTCACTCTTCTAGTTGATCGAATAAATAGCTACAAACCAGATCTTCTATTTTTCACCGGAGATTTAATGGATGAGCCTAATAAATATGCAGCTGCCAATCATCTCATCCCTATCCTAAAACGGTTAGAAGCTCCTCTTGGGAAATTTGCCATTTACGGTAACCATGACCACGGGGGTTACGGATCGGAGATTTATAAAAAACTAATGGAACAAACTGGTTTTAATCTCTTAATGAACAGCTCGAAGGAAATTCACTTAAGAGATTCAAAAATTACCATTGTGGGGTTAGATGATGTCATGCTCGGACGTCCTAGTTTTGAACAAGCATTCCAAAACGTAGATTCGTCTAGTTATACGATTCTACTTGCTCATGAGCCCGATATTGCTGATCGAGCAGCTAAAGTGGGAGCACATATGCAACTATCCGGTCACAGTCATGGTGGACAAATTCAGCTGCCATTTGTAGGCCCACTGATTACTCCCCCGCTTGGAAGTATATATTATGAAGGTGCCCATGAAATCGGCACTACAAAAATGTTCCTCTATGTAAACCGCGGACTTGGAACAACTAGGCTTCCATTACGATTTCTAGCAAAACCTGAAATATCCATTTTTACATTACAATCGACATAAAGAAAGAGGATGACCCCAGGTCGTCCTCTTACTTATTTGTTAAATAATGCTCTATCAACTCATCTTCTGGTATTGGTTTACTAAAGAAATAACCTTGAACTTTATGACACCCCATAATCTTGAAAAACTCAACCTGTTGTTCTTCTTCAACACCTTCAGCAATTACAGACAGTCCTAAACTTTGGGCTAAGTGAATGATTGTAGTTGTAATCGCAGCATCCTTTTCATCACGGAGAACATCTTTTACAAAGGATTTATCGATTTTTAATGTATCGATAGGAAGTTTTTTTATATAACTTAAAGAGGAATAGCCTGTGCCAAAGTCATCCACGGCAATTCGAACACCAATTTCCTTTAACTTCGCCAATGTGAGCATCGTTTTCTTTGGGTCTAACATCGCTCCCTCGGTAAGCTCAATTTCAAGACTGCCTGGATAGATTTGATTCTCCTCAATATTTTGTTGAATCATACTAACTAATTCAGGTTGCTGGAATTGTTTTGGTGATAAATTGACACCAATGGATACAGTCCCATATCCACTCTCTTTCCAGTGTTTTAATTTCTGACATACTGTGTGAATTAGCCATTCTCCAATTGATAAAATGAGCCCAGTGTCCTCTGCAATCGGTATGAATTCAGCAGGTGACACAAAACCTAGTGTGGGATGATTCCATCTTAACAGTGCCTCAAAGCTTGTAACCTTGCCTGAACTAAGATCCAACTGTGGTTGATAGTAGATTTCAAGTTCATTCTTTTCAATAGCCCTTCTAAGACTTGTCTCAAGGTGCATTAAATGGGAAGACTGCTTTTGTAAATCAGTACTATAAAATTGATAGAGCGCCCTGCCTAATTCCTTTGCACGATACAAGGCTGTATCAGCATTTTTGACTAGTGTATCTACGTCATTGCCATCGGTCGGATAGAGACTAATTCCAATACTCGCTGAAATAAAGAATTCCTTTCTTTCTAAACTGAAAGGCTTTTCAAACAATCGGGTCACGTTCTGCGCAAACTTTTCGGAATGATCTCTTGAAGAGTTTGGTAGAATCATAATGAATTCATCCCCGCCTTGACGGAAAACCTTATAGCCTTTTTGACTAATTGATGATAACCTTCTTCCAACTTCTTTTAATAAATGATCCCCTGCGACATGTCCCATAGAATCATTGAAAAATTTAAAACGATCAAGATCTATGAACATTAATGCAAATTCTTGTTCAAGATCGATGGCTTCTGCAACTGCATTATCTAACTCCTTCTTTAATGAGCTGCGATTAGGTAAACCTGTAAGTTGATCATGATAGGCCATATAGGTAATCATTTCCTTATCGGCAACCCTTGCAGAGATGTCTCGAGTGACACTTACGATGAATAGAATATTTCCTTTGTCATCAAAGACTGGGGTTAAAAGCGATTCACCGTGTACGACTTTTTTATCAGGTAGAATCACAACATCCTGAAACGAGACTGCTTCTCTTTTCTCCACAACAGATTTATATTGTGCATGTAAATGATCAGCTGTTTCTTTAGGTAACACCTCGTGAAGTGTTTTCCCAAGGCTAGAGTTAGTTAATTTTGCATGCCCCTTTGCCTCTTCATTTAAGAAAACATAGGTAAAAATGTCTTCTTCTTCTACTTTCATGACATATATTAAATCCTTGATATGTTTAAGGATAATTTCAAAGATAATTGCCTCAATTTTCTCACCAAATTGGCTATATTGCTTATCCTTCAAGATTACATGATTAATGTTGTTCATGAGACCATTCCCTACTGCAGATTAATATTTTACCTCTTCGGCATATATTGACAAAAACCTTTATTTTTTCAATCATTATTTTTATTTAATCGTATGAAAGATTTAATAAATACTTTGTTCCAGTTGAATTTGTAAAAATACACTACTACCAGTATAATAAAAGATAGAAAGGAGAGAAAGTATGAAAAAACAGGTAAATCAAGCACCGCTTGAACCAAATGTGGACAACCTTGCACGTGCCATATTTGTTGTAAACCGACATGCCAAAACGGCTACAAATCCTAAATTCTTATACTTACTAAAACGAAAAGCACTTGAAAAGCTTTTATCCGAAGGGAAAGCCAAAAAGGAAGGACTACATTTTTCCAGAAATCCGAAAAATAGTCAACAACAATCCGATGTCTTAATTTCAGCCGGAGACTATTATTTTCACATGCCTCCTACAAAAGAAGACTTCTCTCGCCTACCACACCTTGGACAATTGAATCAGACATACCGAAATCCAAAAACCTATCTATCACTTTCTCTAGCAAAAAGCCTGCTACAGCAATACGTTGGTATTGAAGAAAAAATCGAGAATACTAACCGATCAAACAAACGGACATACCAAAAACCCGTATTCAAAAAACTAGGTGAAAGCTATCGTTAATAACCAAAAGTGCGAGCGCCTTATTCAGTCCCAACAAACACAAGACGAGCTAGCGAGAAGGTTACTACTTGACATTCTTGATGGGTTGGCTTGTGACCTCAACACGCAAATAAAAAACCAGGACGATGTACCTGGTTTTTTTAATATAGGTAATGTAAAGCCCGCTGGTCAGCTAAATTTGTATTAATTGGACAGTCTACCGAATCTCTTCCATATTGCCAAATCCATACATTTGCCTTACATTTTGGTGATATTGGCTTAAACTTAGGTGCATTTCGTTCCTTTGTCACTCCAGGCTCAGGTTCAGCACTCCATAGAATCGTTTGAACAGCTACCTGTTTATTTTTTCTGACAGCCTCACAATAAGCTACAAAAAAATCGCCTTTGACAGGATCGTTGTATATCCCTGGACGGAAGCCGCTAGGGTAAATTGATTCCACCCACCCCCGAATCCAAGCCTCGTCTACAACCAAAAAGCGCTCTACATTTGCAAACAATCCTACATTATTTGGAATGCCAAGACGTCTTGCATTAAATATAGCATTTCTTGCAGCAAGCTGCCCTTTTTCAAATCCTGTAGCGTCAGAAAAAATATTATAGATAGGTAAAACCTTGATTCCTCTGTTCCGCAAAAATGAAATTTCTGCTCTTGTTAATCCCGCTGAAACATTAGGACTTTCACTTAAATAACGGCCCCAGAATTTTGGTTTCCCAAGTTTAGATTTAACACATGTATATAGCTCTTCATCAGCAGTTGCCGCTGAATCCACTCCCCACACATATCTAGGCATATCCACAACCCCTGTCATATAATCAAATGCGCCTTTGCATGTTTGCTCCCGATTTTAGGCCCACAGGAAGTGGGTCATAAAGACGTTGCCACAGCTTGTGGCATTCTTTCACTTTGAACTTCCCGCTAGAAAAATTCCCTTTGAAAAATCGTGGCATCCGCCGGAGGCTTTAACTTTATTCATTCGGTTTTGATTCACAATTGAATGAATAGCACTCCTCTTTTATCCCAGCAACTTTAGTTTCTATGCTGAATATAGTTATGATTTCCATTTATGGATAAGTTGGTTGTTCTCTCCTCTAGCGAATACATCAATTCGGTTTCGATTCCATGAGGCTGAAGATGGTTCGGATGTTAATGTACCACCCTGGTCTTCCCATTCATTCCAACGGCTTCCATCCCAACTTTTTACATATAAATGTTCATCTGTACCCTTTACAAAAACATCAAGGTTATTAGGCTCTCTTGAAGATGCTGCTGGACTTGAAGTTAATTGCCCACCTAGATCCTCCCAATTGCTCCAGCTTGAGCCATCCCAATACTTATGATATAGTGCTCTATTTTCACCACGCACAAAAACGTCGATACGATTTGGCCCCCACGATACGGCACCAGGTGCAGACGTAAGAATACCACCTAAGTCCTCCCACTCACTCCAACTATCTCCATCCCAATATTTATGATAAAGATGGCGATCTGTGCCTCTTCCGAATACATCTAGGCGATTCTCACCCCAAGATGAGACAGCAGGTGATGATGTTAAGACTCCACCCAAATCTTCCCACTCACTCCAAGAGGAACCGTTCCAATATTTATGAATCAAGTGGTTATTCTCACCACGAGAAAACACATCTACCCTGCCAGGTCCCCATGAGACTGCAGCAGGTGAAGAAGTAAGAGTACCTCCGAGGCTTTCCCAATCCGTCCAACTAGTTCCATTCCAAAACCGCCGATATAACACACGATTTCTTCCTCGCACATAGACATCTAACTGATTTCTTCCAGGTACAGTTACAGAAGGTCCAGATGTTAAGTAGCCTCCAAGATCTTCCCATTCACTCCAATTCTTTTCAGGTGAAAAGCCAATATTTTCATAAGTAAGTCGAATAATCGCTTTAAATATCCTCTCTAGCTCACGTTCCGGAATTCGGTAAGGTGATAATACCCCAAAGACCCAACTGGCTTGACGACGAAATGCCTGATAGGTTTGATTCACTCTTTGATCCAAAGAACCTGAGAATTGATTTTGAGTCATTAAAGTGTACATGACAAGTTGCATGGCAATATACTGCGATAATCGCTTATTAACATTAAATTCAGCTAAATGATCATAGTGAGGTTTTAAATTTTTTCGAACTTCTTTCCATACATTTTGAAATTCTTCTGTTTGTCTTTGCTGCTGGTCTGTAGTAGGTGTATTTATATAATTAGCCTGTTGGTAGCCATTTGCGGGATAATAAGGATAATAATAGTTTGGAACCACGCGAGTATATGGATTCATTTGATATCCACCATATGGTTGATTCATGACAGGTACCTCCTTTTATTCTTTTAACTTTATTCAGCAAAACTGAATAAAATTAAAAAGTTGCTCATTTCATACTATGAAATTTATAAGGAAAGTAGCCCATTTTTTCGTATTCTCCGAACCTTATATCTGAGCTTGCCAGTCCATCTAAATTCTGACATATCCAAATTTTCTAAAAAAATACTTTACTTTTTGCCTAATTCCCTTCATAATAGAAAGACAACTAGAAATAATTAAATGAAATGATTCTAGTTACACATATAAGGTGAAGGGGTTTTTGATTTATAAAGAAGTGAAAAAATAAAAGGAGTGATTAAGTAATGAACCATTTTAACAAAGAGCAAAAAAATGAGGTAGTCGTAATTTCTCAAACGCCTGATGAAGAAATGTATAAAAAGGTAGCCGAAATGGTTCTCATCCAATCACAGGCCTCCTTTAGAAAAGAACAATTACTTAAACAAATCGACCAATCACTTATTAACAAAGATGAAAACTTATTTATGGAACTTACAAAACAATATAATATGTTACTGTCTCAACATAGCTTTTTACAATAACGAATTGGCTAGTGCGAAGTGCACTGGCCTTTTATTTTTTCCTATTTAAAAACGGTGTAACTTCTAGGAGTTACACCGTCACATCTACACGTGGAAGCTTTATCTCAAAGGTTGTTCCTTCATTTTCTTTGCTATCCACCTTTATTTCACCGTTATGATTTTCTATAATATTATAACTAACCATAAGCCCAAGGCCTGTTCCTTTTTCCTTTGTTGTGTAGAAAGGCTCCCCGATTCGCTCAAGGATTGATTTTGGTATACCACACCCCTCATCTATAAACAAAATATAAATTGAGTCTTCCGTAACCATTGTACGAATAAAGATATTTCCGCCCTTTTCCATTGCATCGATGGAATTCTTTATAAGATTAATAAAGACCTGCTTTATTTGATTTTCATCGCATGTAATAATGGACTCTTTATTCATAAAATCGATATTGATTTGGATATCTTGCAGGATGGCTTGTGTCTCGAGCAATGTAACAACATCTCGCAAAATGATTCGGATATCTTTATTTTTGAATTTAATTTCTGATGGCTTTGCCAATAACAAAAGCTCACTCAGAATCAATTCAATTCGATTCAGTTCTGAAAAGATGATATCGAAATAGTTTTGTTTTCCTTGAAAGTCATTATGAAATAATTGTAAAAATCCTTTTATAGCCGTTAATGGATTTCTAATTTCATGTGCAATACCAGCAGCAAGTTGTCCGGCAATGGACAGTTTCTCAGATTTAATCATTAACTCCTCTGCTTTGATTCGATCAGATATGTCACGAATGATTACTTGAACAGCAGCCTCGCCAAAATATGTAGTTGGAATTCCGATTAATTCTGTATAAACCTGCTTTCCTTGGATCGTATACCAAGATTGCTTGCTAAAATTAACTTCCTTATTTTCAGCATTTACAATTTCAATAAAATCTCTGACCTGGTCGTGATTTTCTGGATGTAAAAAGGTATATATATTTTTCCCGAGCATTTCTGTGTAGCTGTTCGCCCCAAACATCTTTACACCTGAGTCATTAATAAAAACCCAATTATTTTGATAAATAACGGCGATTGTATCAATAGAATTCTGGACAATTCGTTGATATCGTTCACGACTTCTATGGATAATATCATGAAAAGACTTTCTTGATGAAATATCGTGTAGGACAAGATATTCATAGATTTCATCATTAATATAAATCGGTACTTCTTTTACTTCAACAAAGATTTCTTCTTTATTTTGTTTCTTCCACTTTTGTTCAATAATACCTAATCGATATCCGCTTTGTAGCTGTTGTATTCGTTTCTCTACTACTTCATGGAATTCTTGATTGATAAATGAATAAATCGATTTTCCCAATACGTTCATAGGATTCTGAATTTCGAGTAAGGTAGTAACTTCATTATTCATATATAAAATCCTACCGAATTTAGAAATGATAATAGGAAACGGAGCCTCATCGATTAGAATGGAAGCATCTTTTAATCGATTTTGATGAAGTGCAATTTCCGAATTAACAGATGATAATAGGGTATTAGTTAGGATTTCCTCATGTGTCCGACTATTCTCAGGTTCGACAAGCACTCTCATTTTTAATAAGATCTCGTCATATTCGAAGGAATCGGAGTAATAAACAGGTTCAACAGTTGTTTCAAACCAAATAAATTCTTCGTTTGTCTTCATAACCCTAAGTGCACAAACTGAAACTTCATGCTTATTGAAAAAATAGCTTTCAAGCATGAATCGGTCATCCTTATGGATAATGTTTTTAATGGAAGATCCAATTAGTGTTTCTTTTGTGTAACCTAAGATATCCTTACAGTTACTTGATAGATAGAGAATTTTACCGTTTATCGTCACTGTTAATACTAGATTAACAGAGGATTGTGTTTGAGGTAATTGCTGTTGAGCACTATATTGATTGCCAGACTCCATGTGTTGAACCCCCTCCCCTTTCGATTTAGACGTATCATTAAGATAGAAATAGCTATTTAGGATTTTGTAATGGTAACCATTTTTTTACTATACTATTACATTAATTTAGGGTTTAGTTCATATCCATAGGTAGAAAGACCTGTTTTAATTTTTAAAAAGCAAAACATCACCACTAAAAGGTAAAAAACTCGACAAGCACAGAGCTGTCGAGTTTGTAAGTATTAAAGTCCGCCTTCATATTTACCGTCATTCTTAGAGGCTTTTTCTTTTTTCGCTTTTTTCTTATGTGCTTGGTTCGCTGCTGCGCTCCCAAATTCCTTACCGAACTCTGTATCAGTTACGTTAGAATCAAATCCTTTTTTGTTTTTTTGTTCAGGATCATTCTTTTTATTACGCTTTGCCATATTTAAGTGCACCCCCTTAGAGATAATCATCATTATTTTCTTCTCCTAGAGGGATTCCTATGCAACAATAGGTGAACACTTACGCTTGATGTGAATAGAATCGTTATTGCTTTAAGCTAGTCGTGGACAAAGATCCCTTTGACTCATTAATCCCACAGTTTATATATGGCTTGAGTACCGCTGTTTTCTTCGCCCTTTTCGGCAAGTTCTTCATACATTTGTATTGCAAGTTCTAGTCCTGGTGTATCCATCTCCATTGCTTTTGCTTCTTCGAGTGCAATTCCCATATCTTTAATGAAATGTTTGATATAAAAACCTGGTTCAAAATTGCCTGATATCATTCTTGGTGCAAGATTGCTTAAAGACCAACTTCCAGCTGCTCCTGTTGAAATACTTTTTAAAACCGTTTCAGGGTCGAGTCCGGATTTTTTAGCATAAACCATTGCTTCAGCGACACCAATCATATTGGAGGCAATTGCAATTTGGTTACACATTTTTGTATGCTGTCCAGACCCCGCAGGACCTTGATATACAATATTCTGTCCCATGATTTCAAATAATGACCTGCAAGCTTCGAAAACCTCTTCGTCCCCACCAACCATAATAGCTAACCTTGCTTCTTTTGCACCAACATCTCCGCCAGAAACAGGCGCGTCTAAGGAATACAATCCCTTTTGTTTTGCTTCTTCGTAGATTTTACTTGCTAATGTCGGAGTTGAAGTTGTCATATCTATAAAATAAGTTCCTTCTTTTGCATGTGCCAAAAGTCCATTTTCACCAAGGTAGACCTCTTCCACGTCGTAGGGATAGCCAACCATTGTAATTACGATATTCGCTTCAGATGCGATTTCAGCTACTGACTGTTTCCAAACGGCTCCTTGTTTCACAAGTTCTTCAGCTTTTTCTTGCGTGCGTGTATAGACGAGAACCTTATATCCTTTTGAAAGGATATGTCCTGCCATACTTTTTCCCATAACACCTGTTCCTATAAACCCCACAACTGCATTTTCATTTAAAACATTTTTATGTACCATCACGTTTTCTCCCTTAACTTTTTTATTTTTATCATATCATATATTTCCAAAAAAAAATCTGTGAAAATTGGGGATTTGTACCTTACGAAAACGGCGAATGTTCCATAGGATATAACAAATAGATATGGAGGTGTTCTAAATGAGTGGAGAAAGACACGGAGGATATGGAGCAGGCTTTGCTTTGATTGTTGTATTGTTCATTCTATTGATCATTGTTGGGGCTGCTTACGTAGGTTACTAATTCTTTAAGAAAATTAAAGATTAATGATAAAAAAGAAAGGGAGATGTAATATGAGTTGTTGTGGATACGGATATGGTGGATATGGTTACGGTGGCTATGGTTTTCGCGGAGGCTTTGCGTTGATTGTAGTATTGTTCATTCTACTAATCATCGTTGGAGCTGCTTGGTTCTAAGATAACCATTTAACATGTATGCGAAGGAAGCCAACAACTTTAAAAGGTTGCTGGCTTTTTTCTTTACTCACCTTCAAAAATATCCTGGAACTTTTTCATTTCTTTATCCACTTTAGGCTTCATATGATAAGGATTTTTGGGTTGAACCATGTTTTCTGTATTCACATCAGATCTAATCCCTATTTTATTTCCTGTTGAGTCATCATTGATTATGCCTTCATAGCGTCCATCGAAATGGGGATCTCTTTCATGATAATCGCGATCATTGTCTGTCATTTTTCTATACCTCCTCAACATTAAAGTGGCGTGTTTTATTAAAAATATGTACTTTTTACACAATAAAGAGGAACAATAACAATAAATATATGAATTGAGGAGAGATTGTAATGGGTGCAATTGATCGCGAAGGGTATAGGTTTGAAACTGAATATAGTGTCATTAGTCAAAAAGGGGCAATTCATGTCTATCGGGATGGTGAATTTATCAAGGAATTGTCTTTCACTTTTAGTGGGGAGCAACCTGATCCTGCTTTAATAGAAGATGAGATTGACAAATTTTTTGAAACACACCAAGATTGAGATTAGTTTTACTTCTCATCCCTTTGGATGTAACGTACAATGTGGATGTGAGGTGATAACATGTATCGAAAAGAAATATTTGTGTTTGATGGAAATACGCCAAAAAAGTGCGTAATTCGTAATTATCAAGAAAATGATTTTGACGACCTTATTCGTGTACAACAAGATTGTTTCCCTCCACCTTTTCCTTCTGAATTATGGTGGAATAAGGAACAATTACATAACCATGTGTCACTATTCCCTGAGGGTGCCCTATGTGTCGAAATTGACGGACAAATATGTGGTTCAATGACTGGATTAATAGTTCAATTTGACCCTAGTCATCCACAACATACTTGGGAGGATATCACAGATAACGGATACATACGAAACCATACTTCAGACGGAAACACATTATACATTGTTGATATTTGTGTGAGCCCAGCATATCGTAAATTTGGCCTAGGGAAATGGTTGATGCAATCAATGTATGAAGTTGTTGTATATTTAAAATTAGAACGGTTACTAGGCGGCGGCCGAATTTCCGGATACTCTAAGTATTCTACAGATTTAAGTGCCGAAGAATACATCGAAAAAGTAATGACAGGTGAATTAAAGGATCCCGTGATTACCTTTCTTCTTCGTTGTGGACGCAGTCCTGTCCAACTTATTGAAAACTACCTCGAGGACGAGGAGTCCTGTAATTATGGATTATTAATGGAATGGAAAAATCCCTTTCACATATGAAAGAAAACGAGTCTAATTACATTACATTAAGTTTTCCAATCTGAGTTGCAGAAATTATTAGGGGTGGTATGAAGTTGAGGCAGCATTAGCCAACATACGACGCTTTCAGCTTGGGTGGGGTCCGTAGTTGAAGAATATCTTCGGACAACCGTAGCCATAATCCGGGCGAGTGGGTCCGAAGTTAAGGCTTCTTTGGACAAGCGCACGCTCAATCAACACTTCTGTGTCCAATGCTGTAGTATCTTCGGACAAGCAAACATACAATCATCACTTCTGGGGCCGAAGTTAACGAATCTTTGGACAGGCGCACGCTCAATCAACACTTCTGGGTCCGAAGTTAAAGTATCTTCGGACAAGCAAACATATAATCAGCACAACTGTGTCCGAAGTTGAAGTAACTTC
>Ga0180215_1000906_pt1 | contig 34539 bp, 24 predicted proteins | sample eDN3rd37CBELigBY_FD_128871 | JGI IMG/M metagenome (GOLD analysis project Ga0180215, IMG submission 128871) | Enriched backyard soil microbial communities from Emeryville, California, USA - eDNA 3rd pass 37_C BE-Lig BY (version 2) (version 2) | ecosystem: Environmental > Terrestrial > Soil >...
GGGATCCACCCGTTCCCATCCCGAACACGGAAGTTAAGCCCTTCATCGCCGATGGTACTGCACGGGAGACCGTGTGGGAGAGTAGGACGCTGCCAGAATCAATTTGCGAGCCCCCAGCGCCTCTTCGTGAGTGCGCTGGGGGCTTTGCTCTTTTAAGCGCCGAGAATCCTCATGTAGGCACAGGTGGGTTTCTTGACCACCCGGGAGCGCCGGACGAGAGTGACGCCGAGAGGTTTGTGATGCGATGTCCTTCTTGTGACAGCCCGACGGGTGGCAGCGGTCGCTGCGGGAGCTGCGGCGCGGTGGTCCCCCTTCCGGGAGAGGCGCCGGGTGCTCTGGGCCTGGGCGAAGCGGAGCTCGAGCTGGACCGGCGGGGCAGGGCGCTCCCTTCGGACCAGCCGCCGGCGCTGCCCGGGGCCCGTGAGTTCTCGATCGATCGCCGCAGCGTGCCGAGGGAGCGCACGGACCCGGGGCTCTTCGGATCCCTGGCGCAGCTCGTCCGCGAGGAGCTCCCGTCGGTGGTGGAGAGGGGCGGGGATGGTCCCATCGAAGATCTGAGGCGGGAGCCGAGCCTGGGAGGAGCGCTCCGCCGCCTCTCGGAGGGGCCACCGAAGGAGAGCGCCGAGGATCGCCTGGCGGAGGGGCGAAGGCTCCTGGCAGCAGGGGAGCTCGAGCTCGCTTTCCGGGCCCTGGGGGAGGTGCTCCTCGCGCGCCCCCTCGATCCGGAGCCACTCAAGGACCTGGAGCGGATCGCCGCGGCGATGGAGACCCATGGGGAGCTGGCGGACCTCTACGCGCGGCTCCTGCAAGAGAATCCGAACCACCCGAGCCTCGGAACCCTGACCCGCCGGATCGGCCGCCTCCGCGCGATGGTCGCGATGGCCCCGGCGGCTTCGGCGGCGTCGGACGACGAGGCGGAGGCCGCCAGTCTGGCGGCGAGCCTTGGCTTCGAGTTGGAGGACGCCTCCGGGGTGGAGGACCGGCCCTTCTCCATCGGGGACGAAACAGGGCAAGGCGTAAAGGTCGAGCGGGGAGTTCTGCCCCTCCCCAGCGAGGAGGAGGCTGGGATCCGGGCGGCCTTCGCGGCGCGCAGCGGGTCCGGCGCCGTCGACCTCGGTGCGGCGCTCTTCGGATCCGACAGCGAGCCCGCCGAGTCGATCGACTATGAGCTGGGGACCCTGCTCACCTCCGGCAAAGGGGAGGAGCTCGAGGGGGAAGCCGAGACGAGCGCCTCCGAACACATCCTCCCTGCCTCCTCGGAGGAGAGGGATGGGGTCTCCCATGCGGGACGGCCGAGCCTCTCCTTCCTTCTTCGGCGCGGCGCCGCCTTCGGAGTGGACGCGGTCCTCCTGGGGATCGTGCCGCTCCTGATCCTCGCCGCCGGGACCAGCTCGCTGTCGGGCTCGGAGGGCGGCTTCGTCAATCACCTCGCCCGGAATGCAACGGTCGATGGGGTGCTCCTGCGAGCGGCGATCCTGCTGGCGGCGCTCTTTGCGTTCATCTACTGCACGCTCTGCTGGGCCCTGGGAGGACGCACCCTCGGCGGCTTCATCGCCGGGCTGCGCGCGGTGGAGCGATCGAGCGGGGAGGCCTTGAGCGTCGGACGCGCGGCGCTGCGGGCGGGCACGGCGGTGATCGGGACGGCTGCTTTCCTGGTGGGTCCTTTGTGGGCGCTGGTGGATCCCGCCGGTGAAGCGCTCCACGACAAGTGCAGCGGAACCTCGGTGATCTCGGGCTGAAGGTCGCTGGAGCGGCGTCAGGCAGCAGGGCTGCAGAGGGCGGCGGCGCTGGCGGACGAGCGAACTCGATCGTCCGCCGAATCGAGCGCATGGACAACGAGTGCCGAGCCGCTCGTGCGCCTCCACGAGAGCCTTCTTCGCAGCGGGATCTCGGCAGGCGCCGCCCGGTTCGGAGACATCGATCTTGCCTGGGAAAAACACGGTTGATCCGGTGTCGTGAAGGGTGGGACCGGCCGCCAACTTTGCGCTCCAAACGTTGACCTCGATGGAGCCACGCGAGAAGATTCCTCCTATGTCTCTCTTCCTTGCAGGTCTCCTCGTTCGCGGTGGAGTGCTGACTCCAGAAGCGGTGGAGGAGGCCCTGCAGCGTCAGACGCGCCAGGGGGGATCCCTCGACACGAACCTCCTCGAGCTCGGCGCCGTCGACGAGGAGACCCTCGCGATCTACCTCTCGCGGGCGAGCGGACTCCCCGTCGCCCCCAAGGGGAGCCTCGAGGCACCTGCCGCGGCGCTGCGCACCCTGCTCCCTCTGCGCCTCGCGGAGCGGCACGCGGTCGTCCCCTTCGCCCAGGAGGACCGCGAGGTCCACCTCGCATGCGTACATCCCATGGAGGCGACCTACCTCGATGAGATGGCGCTGCTCCTCTCGCAGCGGATCGTCGCCTACGTGGCGCCGGAGTTTCGGATCCGCCGAGCCATCGCGCTGCTCTATGGCGAGCCCGTCCCGCCGCGCTTCCAGGACCTCTTGGATCGGATGTTGGTCGGCAGAGGGCGGGAGCTGAGCGAGGAGGCGGTGAGCGTCCTTCGCGGAGAGGGGCCCGGTGTGGCATCGGATCCTCCCGCCGTCCGTGCGCCGGCTGCGGCTCCAGCGTCGGTTGCGGAGAGCGTTGGACCGAAGCTGGCTGGGTCGACCCCCGGCCCCGCTGCCGGAGTGGGCGGCCTCTCGTCGGCGCGCGCGAAGGAGCAGATCTTCTCCCCGGCGACGGCGTTCGACGCAGGACCGAGGATGGCTCCGCCGACACCCGGCGCCGCTGCTGGGGGACGTCAGCCTCCGCAATCCAGCGGGCCGGGGCCTGCTCCTTCTCCACCAAGAGAGAGCAGCGCCGGACCCCGGGTGACGCCAGCGACGCCGGGCCCCGCCGCAGCCATGCGCGGGCGCGCGGATGCTCGCGCACCGGCCCCCTCTTCCCCGAGCGGGACCAGCGCCGGAGCCGGGACGGCTGCAGCGACACCCGCCTCCGCCGCCGGTGTGCGCGGACCCTCGGATGTCCATGCGCCGGGGGCCACTCGTCTACCGAGCGCCGGTCCCAGTGCGGCTCCATCGACGGCGGGCCCCGCTGCCGGCGTGAGCGTGCCGACCGAAGTTCGGGTGTCTCCCGTGAAGGAGACCAGCGCTGGCCCCGGGGCGAGATCGCCGACGCCAAGAACCACTGCAGGCGGGATCCTTTCGTCCTCCCCCAGCTCGGCTCCCGCCGCTGCGAAGCGGACACCCGGCGCAGAGACCGGCGCCGGCGCAGAACTCCCGGTCGACGGATCCGGCACCCCTCGGGATGGGCGCGTCGGCTCCACGGCTGCCGCCGCGACCTCGACCTCCGCGGCGGCGGCATCCGCTCCTTCGACGAGAGGCGCGTCTCTGCTGACCTCGGCGCAGCCCACGGAGGCGATCGTGGGAACATCGCGTCCCCCGCCCGCCACAGCAGCGGCGGGGCGTGCAGAAGGGGAGCCGGATGCGGGCCCCGTCCGCCGGCGCTCGGGGGAGGACGGCAGCGCGTCCGATCCGAAGAGCGCCTCCGCCAAGCCCGCAGCTCCTGCGCCCAAGACGCGGAGCACCCTGAAGCTCTCCATGGAGGAGGCCCTGGCTTGGCTCGCCTCGACGACGGATCGCGACGAGGCGCTGGAGGTGCTGCTTCGGTTCGCGAGCAGCCACTTCTCCTTCGCCGCGACGCTCCAGGTCCAGGGCCGCTCGCTGCTGGGCCGCGACGCCCTCGGTCCGGAGCCGGACCTGGCAGCGCTCGTGAAGAAGCTCACCTTCTCCCTGGACGAGCCCTCGGTCCTGCAGAAGGTGGTCGAGACCGGCGCGCGCCACCTGGGCCCGCTCGGCGCGCAGGATCCTGCACACCGCCTGAGCACCGACCTCGCCCGCAAACCGCCCCACACCGTCCTCGTGCAGCCGATCCCCATCGCCGGGCGCTCCGTCGCGCTTCTCTACGCGGAGAATGGCGTGGAAGCGCTGCCCCCCAGCCGCGCCGACCTGGTGACGCAGGTCGCGCTTGCGGTGGGGAGGAAGCTGGAGCAGCTCATCCACGCCAGGAAATCCTCGCGTCAGGGGCAGGGCGCAGGGAGCGGCGATTTGCCTGCGCCTGGCGCAGCGGCCCCGGTTCCGCCTCGGGCCCACGCTGCCCCGGGGGGCACTCGCGCGAACGGAGCCTCGGCGGCGCAGCCTTCCGCAGCGGTGACGTCATCGGCCCCTCCCCCGAGCTCCGGCGTCCAGGCGGAGGAGCGGCGCGTCGCCCCGATCACGAACGGAACGGCTTCGGTCCGGCAGGCCAGCCCCTCGGAGCGGGGAGCCGGCGTTCTTCCCGCGGCGGATGGAGCCGCAGCGCGGGCCTCACTCGAGATCCGGCCTCCGGCAGGGGCGCGGCCCTACACCTCGGCGGGCCCGGACCAGCTCCCGATCGGAAGCAAGGGGGTCGAGCGGCTGCTCGCCTCCCGCACCGACGAGGAGCTGCGCGACGCCGTCTCCTCCCTCCTGCCCCTCGGGAACCTAACGGCTTCCCTCCTGATCTCGCTGCTGCCCGGGGAGGGGAACCGCGGCGGCAGGGGGCTGAGCGGTGTTCCACGGGTGGTCTCGGCCTTGGAGATGCTCGGCGAAGCGGCGCTCCCTGCCCTGCGCCAGGCGGCTGCCTCGCCCTCTCCGCTGGTCCGCTACGAGGTGGCGCGGCTGATCCGCAGGTGCAGCAAGGACGCGCCAGATCCCACCCTGATCGTCCTCTCCGGGGACGAGGATCCGAAGGTCGCCGCAGCGGCCCAGGGACAGGGCTGAGCCGGCGCGGTTCCTCCCGAGAAGCGAAGGCTCGTCTTCATCGCATCACGCCGCTGCCCGTCGCGCGTGATGGACATCGGCTCGAGACGCGAGCCGTGCTCCGGGCGCCACCTGCGATCCCCGCCCGTCGCGCGGCGCTGGCTGCAGCAGCCGCGCCCAAAGCGTCGCCGCCTCATCCATACGCCGTGCGGTAATCGACCCCGTCGTCCTCCTCCACGGCCGCGCCTCGGCGCTCGGGGATCGCCGTGGAGAAGAAGCGATCGATCGCCACGGCGAGCTCGGCAGCAGGCTCGATCGTCATCGCCTCCGAGCGGAAGGCAGAGGCCCCCGCCAGCCCCTTCGCGTACCAGCCGAGGTGCTTGCGGAACTGACGGACCGCCCGGCGCTCGTCGCCGGCGTAGCGCAGGTGCTCCTCGAAGTGTGCGGCGATGAGCTGGTGCCGCTCCTCTGTGGAGGGACCCGTACCTCCCTCGAGCTCTCGGAAGAGCCAGGGGTTCCCCAGGGCCCCTCTGCCGATCATCACGGCGTCGCAGCCGGTCTCCGCCAGCATCCGCTTGGCGTCGGCGACGGTCTTCACGTCCCCGTTGCCGATCACCGGGATCCGCAGCGCGTCCTTCAACGCCTTGATCAGCGTCCAATCCGCCGCGCCGGTGTAGCCCTGGACCCGGGTCCTGGGATGGATCGCCACCGCCTGGCAGCCCGCCTCCTGCAGCGCCAGCCCCACCTCGACGCAGTTGATCGACTGGGCGTTGATCCCGGCGCGGATCTTGGCCGTGACCGGGAGGCCGGTGGCAGCGGCGATCTTGGCCACCACCTCCGCCGCCCGCGGTGGGTCGCTCATCAGGGCGCAGCCCGAGCCGCTCTTGGTCACCTTGGGAACCGGGCAGCCCATGTTGACGTCGATGATCTGGGCGCCCTCCTCCTTCGCGACCAGGGAGGCCTTCGCCAGCACGTCCGGGTTGCCGCCGAAGACCTGGACGGAGAAGGGTCGCTCCCAGCGCGCATCGTGGCGCAGGTAGCGCATGGTGCGGTTCGACGCCCGCATCAGCCCCTCCGCCGACACCAGCTCGGTGGGGCAGAGCGCGGCGCCGAGCTGGAACGCCAGGCTGCGGAAGGGCATCTCGCTGATCCCCGCCATCGGCGCCAGGATCCAGCGGTTCTTCAGCTCGTAAGGTCCAATCCTCATTAAACGGTCTTCCCAGCGCCTCGCGCGCTCGAGTCGGGCCACCTTCGGCTCGCCTCCGGGGCCAGCTCATCCTCGGGGCGTCGAGGGCTGCACTACCTATCGACAGCCGGACCGGGCCGCAAGCCGGCATCGCCCGGGCAGCCCCGAGCGCGCAAGGGAGCGGTCCGGACGGTCCTCTCGTGGTAAGCTCCCGCGCCCATGGCACGAATTGACGCAGTACTCGAGAAGGTCTTCCAGGAGGCTGCCCAGGAGTTGGTCCTCGAGACCGGCACCACCGCCCTGATCCGATCCGGGGATCGCGAGCGATCGGTGTTCCGGGAACCTCTCTCCTCGCAGCAGATCCTGATGATGCTCGCCGAGGTGGGGCCCGAGGGCCTGGCGGACGAGCTCGCGGCGAAGGGGACGATGGGCTTCTCCTATGCGTCGCCTGCCGGCACCGTCCAGGTCCGCATCGAGCGGAGCGGGGCGAGCGTCCGCGCGGTGATGGCCCCCGGGGAGTCGCAGGTCAAGGCCCTGAGCAGCACCGAGCGCGCTGCCAACGCGGCGATCGAGAAGGCGCTGGCGGAGGCCGCCGCCGCAGGGGGCCAGGGCCCGGCGGCGTCCCTGGCAGCGTCGGCAGCGGGTGGAGCCGGGGCGGCAGGGGCGGCGAACGTGGCGGTCGCGGGCGGGGCGAGCCTGCCCCGCAGATCGGCAGGTCCCAACCAGGCCGCCAGCCTGCCTGCAGACCCGCGGGCGGCGATGGAGCACCTCCTGGCACTGATGCTCCACTGGAAGGCCTCCGACCTCCACCTGAGCAGCGAGGCGCCGGTGATGCTCCGGATCGACGGAGAGATGGTGCCCGTGCCCCAGTACGGCATGCTGGATCCCGTGCTCCTCAAGGAATACCTCTGGAGCATCGCCCCCCAACGAAACAAGGACGAGTGGGAGAAGCTGCGGGACACCGACTTCGCCCACGAGAACGACCAGGCCCGATTCCGGGTCAACGTCTTCGAGGATCGCAAGGGGATCGGCGCGGTGATGCGGCAGATCCCGGCGAAGATCATGACCGCCGAGGAGATGGGCCTCTCCCAGGCGATCCTGGATCTCTGCAACCTGACCAAGGGGCTGGTGCTCGTGACGGGGCCAACTGGCTCCGGCAAGTCGACCACCCTGGCGGCGATGATCGACTACATCAACCGCAACCGCTCCGACCACATCCTCACGATCGAGGATCCGGTGGAGTTCGTTCACCCCAACAAGCGCTGCCTGGTGAACCAGCGTGAAGTCGGGGTGCACACCAGCTCGTTCAAGCATGCCCTGCGGGCAGCCCTGCGCGAGGACCCGGACATCGTCCTGGTCGGCGAGCTCCGCGACCTGGAGACCATCGCCATCGCCATCGAGACCGCCGAGACGGGTCACCTGGTCTTCGGCACCCTGCATACGAACACGGCGCCCTCCACCGTCGACCGGATCATCGATCAGTTCCCTCCCGATCGGCAGGAGCAGATCCGGATGATGCTCTCCGACTCGCTCAAGGGGGTGATCGCCCAGACCCTCTGCAAGCGGATCGGCGGCGGTCGGGCGGCGGCGCTGGAGGTGCTGATCGCCACCACCGGCGTCTCCAACCTGATCCGCGAGGGCAAGACCTTCCAGATCCCGTCGCTGATGCAGACGGGGCGCGGGCACGGCATGGTCATGCTCAACGACGCCCTGCTCGACCTGGTCAAGCGCGGCGTGGTCGAGCCCACGGAGGCGTACAAGAAGGCGGTGGCCCGCGCCGAGTTCAAGACGCTCCTCGAGCGAAACGGGATCTCGCTCACCGTCGACGAGGCGAGCGCATAGGCACGAAGGCGCCGTCGCCGCTGCAGCGGGCAGCGGCAGGGCAAGAGACGCCCGGTTCGGTGCTGGTTGAAAGACGGGTCGACACGCTGTAGGAAAGCGATCGTTTTGGCTCCCGGCGGCAGGCTGCATGGGCAGCAGGGCGGCGTCCGCAACCGCGGCCTCCCTGCACCTCGGCCAGCTGATTCGGCTCTTTACTCGGAGTAAGAATGTCATCGTCCGCCATCGAAGTCCCCGATTCCGAAGCCCCGAAGACGCCGGAAGAGGAGAAGCGCGCCAAGCTCGCGGCGCTCCATCGCCAGGCTGAGGTGGGGGGCGGCCCGAACCGGATCGCGAAGCAGCACGAGGCGGGGAAGCTCACGGCGCGGGAGCGGATCGACCTCCTCCTGGATCCCGGCTCCTTCGTCGAGATCGACAAGTTCGTCACCCACCGCAGCGTCGACTTCGGCATGGAGAAGCAGAAGATCCTCGGCGACGGCGTGGTCACGGGCTACGGCCTGGTGGATGGACGCCAGATCTTCCTCTTCGCCCAGGACTTCACGGTCTTCGGCGGCTCCCTCTCCGGGGCCTACGCCCAGAAGATCTGCAAGATCATGGACCTCGCCATGCGGGTGGGGGCTCCCGTGGTGGGGCTCAACGACTCTGGCGGCGCCCGGATCCAGGAGGGGGTGGAGAGCCTGGCAGGCTATGCGGAGATCTTCCTGCGCAACACCCTGGCCTCCGGCGTGATCCCCCAGATCAGCCTGATCCTCGGCCCCTGCGCAGGCGGCGCCGTCTACAGCCCGGCGATCACCGACTTCATCGCCATGGTGAAGGACACCTCCTACATGTTCATCACCGGCCCGGACGTGATCAAGACGGTGACGCACGAGGAGGTGACCAAGGAGAACCTGGGCGGCGCCCTGACCCACAACGCCACCAGCGGCGTCGCTCACTTCGCCGCCGACGACGAGGCAGCGGCGATCCGGCTCACCCGCGAGCTCCTCTCCTTCCTGCCCCTGAACAACGCCGACGATCTGCCCGTGCAGATCTGCGAGGACGATCCCTTCCGCGAGGACGCGAAGCTCAAGACCATCGTCCCCGACAACCCCAACAAGCCCTACGACATCAAGGAGATCGTCCGCACCGTCGTGGACGACAACCACTTCTTCGAGGTCCAGGAGCATTGGGCCAAGAACATGGTGGTGGGCTTCGCCCGCATGAACGGCCGCCCGGTGGGCATCGTCGCCAACCAGCCCCTCGTCCTGGCCGGGTGCCTGGACATCGACGCCTCGGTCAAGGCGGCGCGCTTCGTCCGCTTCTGCGATTGTTTCAACATCCCGCTCGTCACCTTCGTGGACGTCCCCGGCTTCCTCCCGGGCACTGCCCAGGAGTGGGGTGGGATCATCCGCCACGGCGCCAAGCTCCTCTTCGCGTTCGCGGAGGCCACGGTGCCGAAGGTGACGGTGATCACCCGCAAGGCCTACGGCGGCGCCTACGACGTGATGGCGTCCAAGCACATCCGAGCCGACGTGAACTACGCCTTCCCCACCTCGGAGATCGCCGTGATGGGGCCCGACGGCGCGGTGAACATCATCTTCCGCGACGAGCTGAAGAAGGCCGCCGACCCCGTGGCGGAGAAGGCGCACCTGGTGCAGGAGTACCGCGAGAAGTTCGCGAACCCGTACAAGGCAGCGGAACTCGGATACATCGACGAGGTGATCCTCCCGGAGCAGACCCGCGGCAAGGTGATCCAGGCGTTGGAGATGCTGAAGACCAAGCGCCAGAGCAACCCGCCGAAGAAGCACGGAAACATCCCGCTCTGATCGGAAGGTCGCCGCCGGGCCGCACGCTCTCCGAGTTTCGATGCCGCAGCGGCGACCGAGGCGAAGGGGTTCGGGCTGCGGAGTCGATCCAGGGCAGCGCTTCGCCTCGAGGCGGCAGGAAAGGATTCGGCCACCGGAGGGTGGCCAGGTCGGCAGCGTTCCGACGTTGAAAGGCGACATGAGCGAAGAAAGATCCAGTCTCGATCTCGGCCAGGGCCCCTTCCCGGGTAGAGAAGCCTGGCGAGAGGTGGTGGAGCGCGGCCTCGCCGGCGCCTCCTTCGAGAAGAAGCTGGTGAGCCTCCTGGGCGAGGGGCTGGCGATCCAGCCGCTCTACACCAGAGGGGATCTCCCGGACGCCGGGGCCGGCGGCGAGGATCCGGCGGGGTTCCCCGGAGCGCCGCCCCTCACCCGCGGCGCCTGGCCCCTGGCTACCCCGGGTGGCTGGGAGATCCTCCAGCGCCTCGACCACCCGGATCCTTCGGCGGCAGCGGAGCAGGCGGCGGTCGAGCTCTCCCGCGGCGCCACCGGGCTTCGACTCACCTTCGACGCGGCGTTTCGCGCCGGGCTCTCCCCGTCCGATCCCGCCGCGCTCGGGCTCCTCGGCGAGGGCGGGGTCCACGTCTCCCGCGCAGACCAGCTCGCCCCGATCCTGGCCCGGCTCGGGGAAGAGTCGCGCCTCGCCATCGACGCAGGGGGGCAGCCCCTCGCGGCCGCCGCCCTCGTCCAGGCGGCCTGCGCCCTCCAGGGCCTCGAGCCCTCCCGGCTCCAGCTCTCCCTGGACGCCGATCCCATCGGCGCGCTGGCCCGCGATGGCGCGCTGCCCCTGCAGCTGGAGGCCGCCCTCGAGGATCTCGGCGAGCTGGCTCTCTGGGCCAAGGCGCAGCTCCCCCTCGCCACCACGGCGCTCGTCTCCACGGAGGCGATTCACCACGCCGGCGCCGACGCGGTGCAGGAGCTCGCCATCGCCCTCTCGACCGGCGCTCGCTACCTGCGGGCGCTCGAGGCGGCGGGGCTCTCGATCGAGGACGCGGCGGATCAGATCGTCTTCCAGCTCCAGGTGGGCTCGGACGTCTTCGTGGAGATCGCCAAGCTGCGCACGGCGCGCAGGCTCTGGTGCAGGATCCTGGAGGCGAGCGGGGTCGAGTCCCCCCGGATGACCCTCCACGCCCAGACCGCCTGGCGCTCGATGACGGCGCGGGATCCCTGGGTCAACATGCTCCGCGCCACGGTCGCCGCCTTCGCAGGGGCTGCAGGCGGGGCCCAGGCGTTCACGGTCCGGCCCTTCGACGCGGCGGTCTCGCACCCCGACGACTTCGCCAGGCGGATCGCCCGAAACACCCAGCTCATCCTCCGCGACGAATCCCAGCTTCATCGGGTGATCGACCCTGCCGGCGGTTCCTTCTACGTGGAGAACCTCAGCGAGGAGCTGGGGGCGGCAGCCTGGTCCGAGCTCCAGTCCCTCGAAGCCGCGGGTGGGGTGGGGGCCGCGCTCCTCGAGGGATCGCTCCAGCGCCGCCTCGCGGAGACCGCCGCCGAGCGGCGCAACCGGATCGCCCGCCGCAAGCTGCCGATCACGGGGGTGAGCGAGTTTCCCCACCTGGAGGAGAGACCCCTCGCGCGGCAGCTCCCCGACCTGGAGTCGCTGCGAGCGAAGTGGGTGAAGGACGCATCGGAGCGAGGCGGCGCCGTCGCAGGAGCTGGGGTCGAGGCGGCACAGACCAGCGGCGCTCCTGGCGGCGCCGGCTCGGCCTCCAGGGACGCATCGGAGCGAGGTGCCAGCCGCCTCGATCGGGCATCGGAGCTGGCGGCGGGCGGCGCAGACATCGGCGCCCTCGCCGGCCTCTTCTCCCGAGGCGGCCCCACCCGGATCGAGCCGCTGCGCTTCGAGCGGCTCTCCGAGCCCTTCGAGCGGTTGCGGGACCGTTCGGATGCGCAGCTGGCCTCGGCAGGTGTTCGCCCCAAGGTCTTCCTCGCGAACCTCGGACCGGTCGCGAGACACCTGGCGCGGGCGATGTTTGCAGACAACTTCTTCGGCGCAGGCGGGATCGAGACCCAGGGCAACGACGGCTTCGCTGACGCCGCCGAGGCAGCGGCTGCCTTCACCGCCAGCGGCGCGAAGGTCGCCGCGATCTGCGGCGCCGACGCGGACTACGAGGCGATGATCCCCGCCTTCGCCGCCGCCCTCCGGAGCGCAGGCGCCACCCGCATCTATGTGGCGGGGCGGCCCGGTGCCCACGAAGAGGCGTGGCGGAAGAGCGGGGTGGATGGCTTCATTTTCATGGGGAGCGACCTGGTCGCATGTCTCGAAGACACCCTCGATCACATGGGAGTTGGCAGATGAGCCGCATTCCTGATCTGTCCACCCTCCCGCTCCAGGGCGCAGCGCGGACCTCCACCCGAGACGACTGGCGAAGAGAGGCGGAGGCGACGTCCGGCCGCCGACTCGCGGACCTCGCCTGGGAGACCCCGGAGCAGATCCCGGTGGCGCCGCTGTACACCGCCGAGGACATCGAGGGCTTCGCGCACATCGACTCGGTCCCGGGGCTGCCCCCCTATCTGCGCGGCCCCTATCCGACCATGTACGTGGAGCGCCCCTGGACGATCCGGCAGTACGCGGGCTTCTCCACTGCAGAGGAGAGCAACGCCTTCTACCGCCGCAACCTGAAGGCGGGGCAGAAGGGGCTCTCGATCGCCTTCGATCTCGCCACCCATCGCGGCTACGACTCCGATCATCCACGGGTCAGCGGCGACGTGGGCATGGCCGGGGTGGCGATCGACTCGATCCTCGACATGAAGCTCCTCTTCGACGGGATCCCCCTCGATCAGATGAGCGTGTCGATGACCATGAACGGGGCGGTGCTCCCGATCCTCGCGCTCTACATCGTGGCGGCGGAGGAGCAGGGCGTCCCCCACGCGAAGCTCACGGGCACCATCCAGAACGACATCCTCAAAGAGTTCATGGTGCGCAACACCTACATCTATCCGCCTGCCCCCTCGATGCGGATCATCGCGGACATCTTCGCCTACACCGCGAAGGAGATGCCCCGCTTCAACAGCATCAGCATCTCGGGCTACCACATGCAGGAGGCAGGGGCGACCGCCGACCTCGAGCTCGCCTACACCCTCGCGGATGGTCTCGAATACATGCGGACGGGGATCGCGGCGGGGATGGATCTGGATGCGTTTGCACCCAGGCTCTCCTTCTTCTTCGGGATCGGGATGAACTTCTACATGGAGGTTGCCAAGCTGCGCGCGGCGCGGCTCCTCTGGTCGAAGCTCGTCGAGGGATTGGGTGCGAAGAACCCGAAGTCCCTGGCCCTGCGCACCCACTGCCAGACATCTGGCTGGAGCCTCGCCGCCCAGGACGTCTTCAACAACGTGGTCCGGACCTGTGTCGAGGCCCTGGCTGCCACCCACGGGCACACGCAGAGCCTCCACACGAACTCGCTGGACGAGGCGTTGGCCCTGCCCACCGACTTCAGCGCCCGGATCGCGCGGAACACCCAGCTCCAGATCCAGCAGGAGACCGGCACGACGCGGGTCGCGGACCCCTGGGGTGGCTCCTACTACGTGGAGAAGCTCACCTGGGATCTGGCGGCGCGCGCCTGGGCCCACATCCAGGAGGTGGAGTCGCTGGGCGGGATGGCGAAGGCGATCGAGGACGGTCTGCCCAAGCTGCGGATCGAGGAAGCCGCGGCCAAGACCCAGGCGCGGATCGACTCGGGCCGCCAGGTGATCGTCGGCGTGAACCGCTTCCGCCCGGAGGAGGACGAGAAGATCGACATCCTCAAGGTGGAGAACCAGGAGGTCCGCAGGGCACAGATCGCCAGGCTCGAGGAGCTGCGCCGGGGGCGGGATCCCGCGGCGGTGCAGGCGTCGTTGGACGCCCTCACCCGGGCGGCGCAGGATGGGAGCGGCAACCTCCTGGAGCTCGCGGTGGTGGCGGCGCGGGCCCGGGCCACCGTCGGCGAGATCTCCCTGGCGCTGGAGAAGGTCTTCGGCAGGTACCAGGCCACCATCCGATCGGTGAGCGGGGTCTATATGAGCGAGGTGGAGGAGGGAGCGGATCTCTCGACGCTGAAGGAGCGGGTCGAGGGGTTCGCCCAGAAGGAGGGCCGCCGTCCCCGGATCCTGGTGGCCAAGATGGGACAGGACGGTCACGATCGCGGCCAGAAGGTGATCGCCTCCGCCTTCGCGGACATCGGCTTCGATGTGGACATCGGCCCGCTCTTCCAGACCCCGGAGGAGACCGCCAGGCAGGCGGTGGAGAACGACGTCCACATCGTGGGGGTGAGCTCCCTCGCTGCGGGCCACCTCACCCTGGTCCCTGCCTTGCGCGACGCGCTCCGCGCCCTGGGCCGCGGAGACATCCTGATCGTGGTCGGCGGCGTCGTCCCCCCCGACGACTACGAGGAGCTCAGGCAAGCTGGCGCAGCGGAGATCTTCGGGCCCGGGACGGTGATCAGCGAAGCGGCCCTGCGGCTGCTCCAGGACCTCGAGGGCAGGCTCGGCCTCGACTGACGCGGAGGGGCAATGGTCGATCCACGCCTGAACCACATCGCTCTGGCCGCGAGCGTCGAGCGATGACCAAGATTCGCCGCCGCAGCCTCTCCGTCGACGAGTACGTGGGGGGCGTGCGCGCCAGGGACCGCGCGATCCTCGCCAGGGCGATCACGCTGATCGAGAGCACCAGCCCCGATCACGCGGAGCTCGGGCAGGCCGTGCTGAGCAGGCTGCTTCCCCGCACGGGCGGGGCCTTCCGCATCGGCATCAGCGGCGTCCCCGGCGTGGGGAAGAGCAGCTTCATCGAGGCCTTCGGCACCCACCTCACCGGGCTCGGGCACCAGGTCGCGGTCCTCGCCGTCGATCCCTCGAGCACGGTGAGCGGGGGGAGCATCCTCGGCGACAAGACCCGGATGCAGAAGCTCTCGGTGGATCCCAACGCCTACATCCGCCCTTCGCCGAGCGCCGGCTCCCTCGGCGGGGTGGCCCGGCGCACGCGGGAGGCGTCCTTGCTCTGCGAAGCCGCCGGCTTCGACGTGATCCTGATCGAGACCGTGGGCGTGGGCCAGAGCGAGACCACCGTCGCCCAGATGGTCGACTTCTTCCTGGTGCTGATGCTGGCGGGGGCCGGCGACGAGCTGCAGGGGATCAAGAAGGGGATCCTCGAGATCGCCGACATGATCGCGATCAACAAGGCGGACGGCCCCAACCTGGAGCGGGCCCGGCGCGCCGCTCGAGAGTATCAGGCGGCTCTACAATACGTGAGGCCCGCGAGTCCGAGCTGGCGCACGCCGGTGTCCACCTGCAGCGCCCTCGAGGGCACGGGCCTCGACTACATCTGGGAGCAGATCCGGCAGCATCGCGAGGCCCTCGAGTCCTCCGGGGAGTTCGAGGAGAAGCGCCGCGCCCAGCGGCTGCGGTGGATGTGGAGCATGGTCGACGAAGGGCTCATGGCCGCCTTGCGTTCGAGGCCGGGGATGCCCGAGACGATCGCCAGGCTGGAGGCGCAGGTCCTGGAGGCCCAGACCACGCCCGCCCTCGCCGCAGCGGAGATCCTTCGCCACTTCGGCGAGTGAGGAGGCCTCCCGCCCCAGGCCGTACCTGGCGACGTGAAGCAAGGAGCTTCGCGGGCAGCGTCGAGTGGATCAAGGAGCCTCCTTGAAGTGCACCAGGACGAATTGCCGATCGTCTCCCTTCGGGAGCGGATTGTCGGCGGTGAACTTCATGTCACCCAGGTAGTGACCCAGGAACCAGTAGCCGCCCTTGCGGTCCGGCATCAGGAATTGGCCTTCGAGGAGGTGGATCTCGAAGGTCTCATTGTTTCGCGATCCTCCCCAGCCATGGGAGAGCTGATGCGAGCCGTCGTGGCCGACCACCGCGAGGTAGCCGTTCTGGGCGGGGTTCGCGTCGTCGTCGTCGGGCGGGATGACGCCGCCACCGAAGTTCACCCTCTCGTTCTCGATGCCGCCTGTCAGGTAGATCGAGCCGTCGATGGGGACGTTGGGGTTGCGGTCCATCGTCGGGCCGTGGAAGGCCTTGTGTGCCACCAGGGTGCCGTCCGCGGCGTTCACCTGCAGGATGGCGAGGCCGCCTCCGCGCTCATCCGAGATGGGGCCGGTGGCGAGCTCCTGCTTTCCGTCGAGATAGCGGACCACCAGGGAGACCTTGTCGCCGCCTGGGGCCATGGTGATCGGCATCAGCGATTTGCTTTGGTCCCCTTGGGTCCCGAAGCCGACGCTCCAGAGGTGGGCGCCGCTCGCGTCGAACCTGGAGAGGTGGACGAACTGGCTGCCGGAGACGGCGCCGGTGGAGGGCAGGGGTCCCCGCCCAGGTCGGGGCCCTGGCCCATGTATTCGCCTGCGACGAAGAAGCCGCCGCCGCGAGCAGGGGCGACGAGCAGATGGGAGGCGAAGCCGTCGGCGCCGAAGTGGGTGGTGCTGAAGACGTGCTTGCCGGTCGAGTCGAGGATTGCGAAGAGGGCTGGTTGGCCGCCGGTCGAGGTGAGGGGGCCGCCTCCGAGGTTCGGGCCACCGTTCGCGACGCCGACCACGGCGATGTTTCCGTTCTCGTCGACTGCAGCGGATCTCGCCCAGAGCTCGCCGCCGGTCACCTTGAGGCTCCAGCTCTGCTCGCCGTCGGAATCCAGGGCCGTGACCTCCTTCCGTGCTGCGTAGAGCAGCTCTCCCCCCGGGAGCGGTGCGATGATGTCTGTCAGCGCCGGCAGTCCTGAATGAGTCCAGCGGGCCTCGCCGTCCGGGCCGAACCGGACCAGGAGCGGTCCCGATCCTTCGAAAGGGGCGGAGCCGAACTCGAGGGGGCCGACGGCGGTCCCGAAGGTGAAGACGTCTCCGTCGCTGGCGGCGGCGACCTTTGTGATCGAATAGCTGCTCACGCCGTCGCGGGCCCAGGCTTGCAAGGAAGTGACCTCGAGGTCCGGCTCGTCTCCGGGCTCTTCGTCATCCGGCTCCTCATCCCCCGGCTCCTCTTCATCCGGCTCCTTCTCTTCGCCGACGAATCCCTGGCTGAAGTGGGTGACCTCCGCGATCACCGCCCCTCCCTCGACGGAGCCACCGATCCGCTCGAACGGGGCCCCGGAGGAAGCCCAATAGATCCCGGGATCGGATGGTGCTCCGGTGAAGGGGATCGTCACCGCGACCGGGAGCAGGAACTGCAGCCCGTCGGGTCCAAATTCATACACCGCGGAGAGCCTGGTGAAATCGCCGGTCGGCTCGACCTTCGCCTTCTCGACGGTGATCTCCACCTCCTCGCTGAGAGCACCGGCAGGTATGGAGATCGAGAGCCCCTCGAAGGTGATCACACCCCCGTCGGCGCCGACCACCTGTCCTTTCGGACCGCCGGGCCCGGAGGGCTGCGGCGCATCCTCACCAGCACATGCGACCCCGACCAGCAGACCAAGCAGCAGCGAATACCGACCAACCCTTCGCATGATTCCTCCTGAAGACATGGATGGATCGCCTTTACGCTGCGTCGTGATACAAGTCAATTGGATGTGTGATGTCTGGACACATACGGAAACCGCTCCTCTCCCGTGGGATCGAAACCCGGAACCCGTGAGCAGCAGGGCCGAGGATGGCGAGCCAACTGCAGATCTGTCTGGTTTTGAGAACGTGCTTCTGTCGAGGTCGTTGCGCGCCGCGCACGGCGGACGGATATTTCGACCCATGTCGGAAGGAGACGAGCGATCACAGAAGGAACGGATGCTGGCCGGGGACCTTTACCATGCAGACGATCCCGAGATTCAGCGGGACAGCATCCGGGTCCTGAAGCTCTGCGAACGATACAACCGGACCTGGGCGGACGAGCCCGGCGAGCGAAGGCGCCTCCTGGAGGAGCTCCTGGGGAGCCTGGGAGCCGGGGCGGTCATCCGGCCCCCATTCCATTGTGACTATGGCTGGCAGCTCCACATCGGCGCCCGCAGCTTCGCGAACTTCGGCCTGGTCGCCCTCGACGTGGCGCGGATCGACGTTGGCGAGGACGTCTTCATGGGACCCTACGTCCAGCTCCTCACCGCCACCCATCCGATCGAGATCGAGCCCCGCCGCAAGGGGTGGGAGAGCGCGAAGCCCATCTCGATCGGTGACAACGTCTGGCTCGGGGGCGGTGTGATCGTGTGCCCCGGTGTCCGAATCGGCTCGAACACGGTGGTGGGGGCAGGGGCGGTGGTGATCCGAGACCTGCCGGAGGGCGTGATCGCGGTGGGCAATCCCGCCAGGATCGTTCGCACCATCGGGGTGTGATCCCCTTCAGCGCAGTCTCAACTCTCGTCGACGCGGATCCGCACCGCGGGATCGAGGAGGTACCCGTCGCCCTGGAGGACCATGTCCGAGAGGCCCAGGTTGCGCAGCATCCAGATCCCGAGATAGACCCGCCGGGACGCTGCCTCCGGATGGATGTCGACGTCGGGCCATCCTCTCTCGAAGAGCTCGTAGGTCTCGAGCCCCTCGCCTGGCGCTTGGAACCGCCGCTCGACCAGGGCGCTGAGCAGGCGTCGGAGGGCGACCCGCCGCCGAAGATCGACGCGGCCCTTCCCCTCCACCTCGAACCAGAACGCGTCCTTCCCGACCCGAAGGAGCGGGCGCTCCTCCGCCGGCGGCTCCGGCGCCGGGATCTCGTCTTCCCAGGTGGCCAGGTCCTGCTCCAGCAGCCGCACGGCTTCGCTGAGGTTGACCAGGTGTCTCTCTTTGTCGCCCCGCCTCGCGTCCAGGCGCTCCCTCGCGCTCGTCACCAGGCGCCGGGTCCGATCGGGATCCGTCTCCTTCAAACCCCGCGCCTCTGCGAGCTCGATCGAGCCCTCGATCGTCTCCAGCAGATCCAGACCGTGGCGATAGTCGCTCTCCAGGAAGAGCTCGTGCACCTTTCGTAGCGTGGCCCGCGCCTCCGAGACCCTGGAGAGCCGGGCCATCAGGATCGCGAGGAAGGCGAGGTTCACGGCCTGCTGCAGCTGGGCGCCAGCGTCCTCCAGCAGCCAGACCCCTTCGCGGAGGCGGGACTCAGCCAGGGCGAGCTGCCCCCGCTCGAGGGCGATGAGCCCCAGGTTGCCCACCAGGACGCCGCGGAAGCGCCGGTTGTCGAAGGCTCGTTGGACGGCGAGCGCATCGAGGCCGTGACGCTCGGCTTCCTCGAGGCGCCCCACCGTGAGCTCGAGCGCTGCCAGGTTGTTGAGCGCATAGGCCTGGACTTGGCGGAGATCCTCCTCCCTGGTCAGGGCGACCACGTCCAGGAGCTTGCGCCGCGCCTTGCCGATCTGGCCTTGGTGGGCCCAGGTCGTCGCGAGCCACACCCGCGCCCCAGCCTCGCGCCTCACGCTGCCATGCTTCTCGAGGATCTCGATCGACGCACGGCAGAGCCGCTCCGCCTCGTCGCGCTGCTGTCGGGCATTCGCCACACCCTGCTTGCCGACGAGGGCCAGGCCTTCCAGGAGCGGGGTGTCGGTCTTGCGTGCGAGCCGCGTCACCCGCGTGAAGACGCGCTCGGCGGCGTCCGCGTCCCCGATCGCTTCCTTCACCACGCCCAAGCGGAGGAGGAGCCTCCCTTCGATCCGCTGGTCCTTGGCGGCGCGGGCCAGGGCCAGCGCCTCCTCCAGCTCCTTCTCGGCGTCGTCGGCGTAGTCGGGGAGGGGGAGGGCGGCCGCGTGGTAGCCCAGCGTCTGGGCCAGGAGCCGCGGATCGCCGCCCTGTCGCGCTGCGTCCAGGCACTCCTTCAAGAGGTGCAACGAAGCGTCGAAGGCCCGCTCCGTGTGGAGGATCTCTGCGGCGAGCGCGAGCCCGGCGGAGGCGGCCTCGCGTCCCCGCCGATGTCGAAGGATGGCGAGGAGATTTCTCCGTTCGGCACGCAGCCAGGCCAGGGCCTGTCCCTCCTCCCGGCTCTCGAGGAGCGCGACCTCCTTCGGCGCCCGGTCCATGTAGTGGGACGCGTGGAGCGCAAGGGCCTCCTCCTCCTGCTCCAGCGCCTGGAGCCTCGTCCTGGCGAAGTCGCGGACGCTCTCGAAGAGCGTGAAGCGCGGCTGCTGCGACTCGTCCACCTCGAGGAGCGCCTTGTTTCGCAGGCCGCCCATGAGCTCGGCGACCTCCGCGGTGCCGCGACCTCCACCGAGCACTGCGGTCGCTGCCTCGAGGTCGAAGCCCCCTTCGAAGACCGACATCCTGGCGAGGCCCTCCTGCTCCTCGAAAGAGAGGAGCTCCCAGGTCGCGGACATGGCCTCGAGGAGGGAGCCGTGTCTCCCTCGCTGGGGGGAGCGGAGGAGATCGAAGCGCTCGCTGAAGCGGGAGAGCAGCTCCCGCGGCGGAAAGACCTGGACCCGCGCCGCCGCCAGCTCGATGGCGAGGGGGATCCGGTCCAGCCTGCCGACCAGCTCCTCCACGACCTCCCGCTCCTCTTCGAGCTGCTCCCTGCCAGCCAGCGCGTGCCGGGCCCGCTGCAGGTAGAGCGCCATCGCGTCCTGGGACTCCAGCGGGCCCAGGTCGAAGCGGGCCTCCCCTTCGATCCCGATGGGGACGATCGAGGTCGCGATCATCTGCAGCTCGACGCAGAAGTCGAGCCAGCTTCCGATCAGCCCGCGGCAGAGGTGGGCGACGGAGTCGAGGTTGTCGAGGACGAGGAGGGTCCTGCCCCGGTTTCCGATGGCCCGGATCAGGCTCGACCCCGATTCCCCGGGCACCCCCATCAGCCTCGCGACGGTCGCCTCGACCTCCCAGGGATCCCGGGCGGTCTCCAGGCTGCAAAACCACGCGCCCCCTTCCGGCTCCGATGAATCGGTGACCTCGATCGCCACCTGGCGTGACAGGCGGGTCTTCCCGATGCCGGAGGGGCCGGTCAGGGTCACGAGCCCCGTCCCCTGCTTCAGCTCTTCGTGTAGCAGCGCCCTCTCTCGATCTCTGCCGAAGAAAGGGGTTCGACTTCGCTGGGTTTTCGAAGAAGCGACGCGCAATGCAGACCTTGTTGCTGGCGAGGGTGAGAGGACCGTAGCACGAGCGACGCCTGCACGGCCCCGCCGGGAGCGAAGGCTCAGGATCTCATTAAAGGAAATTAAAGGAACCAAGGGAGGTCTTTGGGACCGAAACGAAGATCATGGCGCAGGTCGTCCTTCATGGGGACTGATCGAGTTGGGGGCGCTGACCAGCGGCAGCCTCCACGGCGGGGGGTATGGCTCGGGGGGCCGCGGTCCGGGGAGAGGTGCGAGAGCGTCCGAGGGGGGCGCAAGCGCACGAAGCCTCCCCCGACCGCGGCCCCATGCAGCTTTGGGGGGAGGGAGCAAAGGTTGCTGCGCCGCAGCGGGAAAGCGCCTAATATGCGCGGCCCGCGCGCAGGCCCCTTCGCCCTGCGCCTCCAAGGAGGTCGCTTTTGTTTCGCAAGATCCTCGTAGCCAATCGAGGTGAGATCGCCGTTCGGATCATCCGCACCTGCCGTGAGATGGGGATCGGCACCGTCGCCGTCTACTCGGACGCCGACCGCGGCGCGCTCCACGTGCGCACCGCCGACGAGGCGGTGTGGGTGGGGGCCGCTCCGTCGTCGGAGAGCTACCTGCGGGTGGATCGGGTGATCGCCGCCGCCAAGGCAACCGGCGCCGAAGCGATCCACCCGGGCTATGGCTTCCTCTCCGAGCGCGCCTCCTTCGTCGAGGCCTGCCAGCAGGCGGGGCTGGTCTTCATCGGACCCCCGGCAGCGGCGATGGACGCGATGGGCGAGAAGACCCAGGCCCGGCGCCGCATGATCGAGGCGGGGGTCCCGGTGGTGCCGGGGATGGCCGAGCCCGAGAGCGACCTCACCAAGGCCCGCGCCTTCGCGGTCGAGGCGGGCTTCCCCGTCATGATCAAGGCGGCAGCGGGGGGGGGCGGCAAGGGGATGAGGCGGGTGGACTCCGAGGAGGAGTTCGACAACGCCTTCGCCGCAGCGCAGCGGGAGGCAGCCAACGCCTTCGGCGACGATCGCGTCTACATCGAGAAGTTCCTGGAGAAGCCCCGCCACGTGGAGATTCAGATCTTCGCCGACTCTCACGGGAACTGCATCCACCTCTTCGAGCGCGAGTGCTCGGTGCAGCGCCGCCACCAGAAGGTGATCGAGGAGACCCCGTCTCCGATCGTCGATCCCGAGATGCGGGCGCGGATGGGGGAGGTGGCGGTGCGGGCGGCGAAGGCGGTGAACTACGTCGGCGCCGGCACCTGCGAGTTCCTGGTGGACGCGAGCAAGAACTTCTACTTCCTGGAGATGAACACCCGCCTCCAGGTCGAGCATCCCGTCACGGAGTTTCGCACCGGCCTCGACCTGGTCCGGTGGCAGATCGAGGTGGCGAACGGAGCGAAGCTGCCCCTGACCCAGGACGAGATCCCCTCGAACGGCCACGCGATAGAGGCGCGCATCAACGCGGAGGATCCGGCCAGGGGGTTCATGCCCAGCCCCGGGCAGATCACCTACCTGCGGCTCCCGGGAGGCCCGGGCACCCGCCTCGACAGCGGGGTCTACCCCGGCTACACCGTGCCGATGGCCTACGACTCGATGATCGCCAAGCTGATCGTCTGGGCCCCCAGCCGCGACGAGGCGATCGAGCGGCTGCGTCGCGCGCTCTCCGAGTTCGTGGTCAAGGGGATCACCACCAACATCGGCTACCTCAAGCAGATCCTGGCGAACCCCGAGTTCCGCAGCGGCGACTACGACACCACCTTCCTCGCCCGGCGCGCCGACGAGCTGAAGGCGGAGCCGAGCCCGGAGCTCGCGCGGGTGGCCCTGGTGGCCTCCGCCATCCACCAATTCCAGCTCGATCAGAAGCGGTCGAGGCAGCTCGCGGCCCGGGCGGAGGGGGCGAGGACCTCGCCTTCTCGCTGGGCGGAGATCGGCAGGATCCACGCCCTCGGGCGCAGCGGAGGTGTGCGGTGAAGTACCAGGCGACCCTGGGCAAGGAGACCCACGAGATCCACGTCTTCGACAAGGGGAACGGGCTCTTCGAGGTCCACCTGGGCGACGAGCGCCACGTGGTGGACGCGGTGGAGCTGGCGCATGGCGCTGTCAGCCTGATCGTCGATCATGCGTCCTACTCGGTGGAGTTCGAGGACACCGCCGACGCGAAGATCAACGTCTTGGTGCGGGATCAGGTCTTCTCCATCGAGGTGCTCGACGAGCGCAGGCTGCGGATGCGCGAAGCCGGCGGCAAGTTCACGGTGGAGGGCCCCCAGGTGATCGCCGCGCCGATGCCCGGGAAGGTGGTGAAGTATCTGGTCGCTCCTGGTGACGAGGTCGCCGAAGGGCAGGGACTCGTGGTAGTCGAAGCCATGAAGATGGAGAACGAGCTGACCAGCCCGAAGGCCGGGGTGGTCAAAGAGATCTTCGCGTCCGAGGGGGATTCGGTGGACAGCGGGGCGAAGCTCGTGGTCGTGGATTGAGGATTCGTGAATTTCTCACGGACCCTCGCGAGCCGAAGGCGAGCAAACGAAAAGGAGCCATCTCGCGCGAAGCGCGAAGGGAAGGGGGCGTCCCCCGGTCCACGGGGACCATCCCTTCCTAGGCTCTGAGGGCGTACATCGAGGTCGAGACGAGATGCGGGGGAGAGCGCAAAGCGAGGGGGGGTGGCTGACGGAGCTCGTTCCCGAGGGACCGATAGCTGGCGGGACGCCCTTTCGCCTCTACTATCTCATCGCGGGATCCCGCGCCTCCGGCCTCCTGACCCTCCACGATCCCAACGGCGTCCGCTGGGAGCTCTACTTCCAGCGCGGTGTCCCGCACCTGGCTCGAACCTCCTCCCTCAACCTGGGCCTGGGCCGCTACCTGCTGGCGCAACAGATCCTGAGCGGGAGCCAGCTCGCGAAGGCCCAGGCCTCCATCCGGGAGGAGGGCGGCGAGCTGGTCGATGTCCTCGCCCGCTGCGGCGAGCTCCCCTATGGCGAGGTGTTTCGGATCCTGGCGGGCTACTCGCGCGCCCTGCTGACCCGCGCGCTGACGGTGGACGGCGGTCGCTTCCAATGGGAGGCGGGGACGCCGGTCCCCGTCGGGAGTCAGCCGCTCGGCGAGAGATGGGAGCTCCTCTTCGAGGCGGGCAGGCGGCTGGGCGGCCAGGTGGTGCTGGATCGCCTGGGCCCGCTGGTGAACGTGCCGGTGGGCCCAGGGTCGGACGAGCTGGTCGCCCTCCAGGACATGGGGCTGAATGCGCAGGAGACCCGGCTGGTGGCGGCGCTGAACGGCAGCCGCTCGCTGGCCCAGCTCGCGGCGGCGGCACCCCACGAGACGGAGCGGATCTACCGCACGGGCTACGTCCTCCTCGAGCTGGGGAAGCTGGCCTTCGTGCAGGGGGCCGGGGCCGGGGACCCGTCCGGGCGGCATACGCCGCCGCCCAGCTCGCAGCCCTTCGATCCGGCGTTCACCCCGGCTCCCGCGCGCGCGATCCGCGCCAGCTCCATCGCGGAGTTCATCGACGACACCCTGGCGCAGGCGGCGGATCCCCCGGAGCCGCTGACGACTCCGGTCCCACCTGCTGCTGGCGCCGCGGGCCCGGGCCCCCAGGCCACCCCGATCCCGCCACCCGCCGCCGCTCGTCCTGCCCCCGGCGCCGCGAGCCCGGCTCCCCAGCGCACGCCGGTCCCGCCGCCCGCCGCCGCTCGTCCTGCGCCCGGCGCCGCGAGCCCGGGCCCCCAGCGCACGCCGGTCCCGCCACCCGCCGCCGCTCGTCCCGTTCCCGGGGCCACGAGCCCCGGTCCCAGGCGCACTCCGGTCCCGCCACCCGCTGCCGCTCGTCCAGCGCCCGGGGCCACGAGCCCCGGCCCGCGGCGCACCCCGGTCCCGCCGCCGGCGACCTCGAGCGTCCAGGGAGCGGCCCCACGGAGCACCACCGGAGCGCCGAGTGCCTCCGGATCCCAGACGAGCCCTGCCGCTGCGTTTCTGGCGGAGCTCGACTCGATGGATCACTTCGAGGTCCTCGGGGTCGAGCGAACCGCGACGACGGCGGAGGTGAAGCAGGCCTATTTCCGCCTGGCCCGCGCCCACCATCCCGACACCGCCCTCGCCGGAGATCCGAACGATCGAAGGGCGAAGGAGCGGATCACCGCCCGCCTCAACGAGGCCTACGCGGTCCTGGGCAACGACAGCAGCCGCGCCGCCTACCGCAGCGAGCTCGAGGTCACAGGCGGCCCCCAGGACGTGGACATCGCGAACCTCCTGGAGGCGGAGAAGCTCTTCCGCCGCGCGACGCTGATGGTGAAGGCGCGCCAGTTCAAGGATGCGGTGACGGAGCTCGACGCGGCGATCGAGCTCAACGACGCCGAGGGCGAGTTCTACGCGTGGCGGGCCTTCGCCCGCTTCTCCTGCACCCCCGACAAGCGGCAGGTGGAGAAGGAGACCTTCGCGGAGCTGCGCACCGCCATGGAGAAGAGCCCCAACACCGCGATCTCCTACCTCTTCGCGGGGCGGGTCGCCTCGGTTCTCGGTGACGTCCCGGCTGCGATCAAGTACTACCAGCGCTGCCTCGCGCTGGAAGCGGGGAACGTCGAGGCTGCGCGGGAGCTGCGGCTGCTCGAATCGAGGAAAGCGAAGTGACGGAAATGTCGGGTAAGGATCGCCGGGCGCTGCGGGCCCTGGGGCATCACCTCAAGCCCGTGGTCCAGGTGGGGCAGCACGGGATCACCCCCGCCTTGATCCAGGCGACCGAGGAGGCGTTGGCGACCCACGAGCTGATCAAGGTGCGGATCCTCGAAGGTGCGCCGGTGGATCGGAAGGAAGCGGCGACGGGCCTCGCCGAGGGGACGGGCGCCGAGCTGGCCCAGCTCCTGGGCAGGACCTTCCTCCTCTACAAGCCGCATCCCGAGAAGCCGAAGCTCCGGATCGGGACGCCGCCCGAGGCCGCCCTCCACGGGCACGTCGGCGGGGAGGGCGATCGCCCCGCCGCCCGCAAGCCTCGTCGGGCGATCACCCAGGGCGCGGAGGACGAGGGGGCAAAGGCGCCGAGGGCTACGGGTGGCGGCGCGAAGGCTGCGGGGCGGAAGGCTCCGGAAGGCGGCGCCAAGACCGGTCCAAAGGGGCCGCGCCGCGGAACGGGCGCTGCCCTTCCACCCCGCCGGCATCGCTCGTAGGCGCTCTCGGGTCGGGGCCCTCCGCTCCCTCGCGAGCGGATGTCCTCGTTCCGAAGGCTCGAGCCTCCTTCGTGAGCGCGAGAGGCCCGCGTGGCCTCGAAGGCGCGGGATCCCTCCTTCACGGGAGCGCCGACAGGTCGTGCGACAGGCCCCATGGGGGCCCGCCGACGCAAGCGCGAACGCTCAGAGGTTGAAGGTCCCGTCGAACTCGATGGGGATGTGACCGACGGCGAGCTGGATGTCGCCGTCGATCAGGTAGTTCATCGCCCGCTTCGCCTTGATCACGTCTCCCACCCCCGGGAAGTTCTGCTCGTTGAGCTCGTACTCGATCCGCAGCTCGGCGTTGGCGCTCGCCGGGATCAGGGTCTGGCTCCCGGCACGCCCGTTCTCGACCATGGTCTTCCCCTCGATGGCGAGGGCGAAGTTGAGGTGGTTGAACTGGAGCTGGAAGGGGTTCTCGTTCCGGATGCGGACGAAGAAGATCAGGCTGATCGTCCCGCTCTGGCTGCTCGCCTCCACGTGCCAGATCTCCGCGCCGGGAACCCGGGGGCTGCGCACGTGCCCCGCCTTGGAGAACTCGAATGCGTCGCCATCGGCGAGGATCACGGAGCCGCGGAAGATGAAGGAGATCGGTGCGTCGTTGAGGAGCACCTCGGCGAGGTTCTCCTCCGTCGTGAACTCCGAGCTCGCCTTCAGCGGCACGATCCCGCCCTCCGCGGGGATGTCCTCCGTGAGCGGGATGCTCCCGTTCGCCATGGGACGAAGATCGTCGCCGACGAGGATCTCGTAGGTCGCCTCCTTGGCGACCCGGGCGGAACCCGCAGCCGGGGGGATCGCCACCTCTGCCTCCACCTCGAAGCCCGAGAAGGAGGTGGCGCGGCCCTGGATCCGCTCCACGTTCGTGCGGCTCACGGTGGGCTCGCGGACCTGCGGGCCGGCGCAGCCTGCCGAGAGAATTAGAGACAGGAGCCCTGTATAGGCGAGGATGTGATGATTACGGTTCGATCTGTCTTTCAATTTTCTCTCCTTCAGGCCTGCATGGCCTGCGTTCTCAACGCGGCCCGCCGCAGAAGTCGTGGACGGCCTCCCCCGGGCAGCTCGAGTCCAGGGTTCGGATGTTGTGGAGGACCCAGTCCGACGCGCGGTCCATGGACTTGAGCTTCACCCGCAGCTTGACGTTCCCGACCTCCGGCACGAACCAGCGGTACTGCTCGTTCCACGGCGTCTCGAAATACTCGACCCGCATGGCCTCGAAGGTCTGGAAGTTCTCGCCGTCCAACGACGCCCGAACCTCCTCCAGGCCTGCGTAGGAAGCGTCGTACTCGACGGACCGGGTCTCGCCTTCGACGGGGAGCCCGTTGTGGTGGAGGGTCGCCACCGTGGACTTCTCGATCAGCCCGTCGGCCTTCACAGGGTAGCGAAGGAGGGGCACCGCAGGCGACATGCGCCACTCGTCGTCGGTGACACCCTGCCCCGTGTAGACCCGCGAGAGGAGGAGGTCGGGCTTCTGGGAGGGATCGAGGACGTAGCGCATCTGCCAGGTGCCGCCCAGGCGGTAGACCAGCTCGTATCGGTCCGCGCCCCGCTCATCCGAGTAGAAGTCGTCCACCCGCTCCACCGCGATCCCGAGGAGGCGCGGCTCGGCAGGGTCGAGGGACTTGTACTCGTAACACTGGCACGGCTCGACCCCGAAGTACTTGGGAGCGTCGGTGAGCTCCTCCTTCGGGTCGCCGATCGGGATGCGAGGCTCTTCGCCACAGGCGACGAGCAGGGTGAGGCCCAGCAAGGCGGGGAGCCAGAGGCGCAGCTTGGACATATTCGACGGCCTTTCCGATCGAGGGCCCACGGCCCTCGCTACGACATGGAGCGCGCACAGAGCGCAGGTTCAGGCTCGCCCGCGGCAAGCTCGAGGCGGGTCGGGGCGTCCGGGAGCGGGAGCATATCATGGAGCCTGTTGGGAGGACGCCGCATCGACGGTGGTTTCGATCCGCTCGTCGGCGGCGGCTTTGGCCCCGTCTTGGGGCAGGTCGAAGGTCGGCGGGTGGAGCGGGAACTCGACGCAGGATCGGACCGGCGCTACCATCGCCGGCGATGAGGCGAAGCGAGCATCGTCCCAACCTGGGAACGGCGATCAAGGCGCTGATGCGCGATGCGTCTCGCAAGATCCCGGAGTTCTCCGCGATCGACGCCTCTCGGATCCTGGTGGTGGCGGGGGAGGCCAGGCGGGCGAGCAGGGCCACGGTGCGCCCCCTCTGCTTCGCGGACTCCCGCGACCGGATCTCGTTGGATGGCAAGCGGGCGAAGCCGGTGATCCAGATCGGCGGCAAGACCATGCTCTACGTGGTGGCGCTGCGGCCCCGGTTCTTCCTGCGCTCGACGGCGGAGAAGCGGGTGGAGACGATCCTCCACGAGCTATGGCACATGGCCGGAGAGTTCGACGGGACCCTGCACCGGGAGCGGCGCCACTCGGTGCTGCCGGGCCAACTCTTCAAGGACCGCTTCCAACCCCTGGTGGATCGCTACCTGCCACAGGTGCCCCCCTCGATCCTCGACGCCATGGGCTACAACGGGGAGGTCCTGATGCGGCAGTGGCTGGAGCGGCCGGCGCCCCATTTCTCGCTGCATCCCGTCAAGATGGGGAAGCCCGCCCGCAGGCCGGTCTTCACCGAGGCCCACCTCTTCTACGGCCCCGTGAAGATGGTCACCCTCGTCGAAGATCCCTGAGACGAGCCCCTCTCTGTCGAAGCGCGAGCCGGGCGCCTACCCGTTCGCGCGCCGCTTGCGACCCGCTGCTGCGGCGGGCTTCGAGGGCCCCCGCTCCATGAGCTGGCGGGCGGCGTCGTGGCTCTGGTCGAACATGGTCTGGTGGAGGGAGGCCCCGTGGGAGTCCATGGTGACCACCGAGGGGAAGTCCTTCACCTCGATCGACCACATCGCCTCCGGGACCCCCAGCTCGTCCAGCATGTGGGCGCCGTGGACGGCGACCACCTTCTCGGCGAGGACCACGGCCAGTCCCCCGATGGCGTGGAGATAGACGCAGCCGTGCTTCTGGAGGGCGGCGAGGGTCCGCGCCCCCATCCCGCCCTTCCCGATCACGCCGCGCAGGCCGTACTGCTCGATCACCTGGGCCTCGTAGGGCTCCTCGCGGATCGAGGTGGTCGGCCCGGCGGCGACGAACTGCCAGCCGCCGTCCGTCGTCCGTCGGACGACGGGGCCGCAGTGGTAGAGGAAGCGATCGCGCGCCAGCCGATCGAACTCCTCGTCGAAGCCCTTGATCAGGTGCTTGTGGGCGGCGTCGCGGCCGAGGACCATCGGTCCGCTGATCTCGACCTCATCCCCGATCCGCAGCTCGCGGATGGCAGACTCGGTGATGGGGAGCTCGATCTTCTTGGGCATGGCAGTTCCGGATGGGAAGGAGGATCAGAGGACGCGCAGCTTGCGGCGGGGCGACTGTCGGGACGGGATCTGAACCGCCGGCCCGGTGGGCTTGGCGGTGGAGCGCCTGGCGGACGTCTTGGTCGCAGCCTTGGCTGCGCTCTTCGCCGCGGTGCGCTTGGCGGCGGTCTTGGTCGCAGCCTTGGCTGCGCTCTTCGCCGCGGTGCGCTTGGCGGTGGGCTTGGTCGCAGCCTTTGCTGCGCTCTTCGCCGCGGCGCCCTTGGCGGTGGCCTTGGTCGCAACCTTGGCCGCGGTGCGCTTGGCGGCGGTCTTCGCCGCCACGCGCTTGGGCGAGGGGAGCCGGTAGCCGTCGAGGGTCGCCCGATCGCCGCTCACCTTCAGCTCACCCTTCCGGTAGGCCCAGCACATATAGCTCACGGAGACGAAGAAGCTGGCGGGCACCCGATGCCTGGCGCCGATCTTCACCCCGAGCACCGTGGTGTTCCCTCCGAAGCCCATCGGGCCGATGTTCAGACCCTGCAGCGATCCGGTGAGCTCCTGCTCCAGCGCCGCCAGGGTGGGATCCGGGTTCACGTCCTGCAGCGGGCGGAAGAGCTGCTCCTTGGACTCGATGTAGCTGGTCACCCGATCGCCGCCGACCCCGATCCCGACGGTGCCAGGTGCGCAGCCATAGCCCTGGGCCTTCTGGACCGCGTCGATGATGCAGCGGCGGATGCCGTCGAGGTCGCGGCCCGCGCCGATGCTCTCGTCGGGGAGGGAGTACTGGGTCCCCACGTTCTCGCAGCCGCCTCCCTTCATCATCAGGCGGATGCGAACGCCCTTGGCCTTGCGCGCATGGAAGTGGATGTAGGGCGATCCCCTGCCCACGTTGTCGCCGGAGTTCTGGCCGGTGATCGGGTCCACCGCGTTGGGGCGCAGGAACGAGCGCCTGGTGGCCTCCCGGACCGAGGCGACGATCTCCTTCTCGAGCTGGTGGGCCGTGTGGTCGGGACCGTAGTCCACGTAGAAGATCAGGGTGCCGGTGTCCTGGCAGATGGGGGCGCTCGCCTGCCGGGCCGCCTCGACGTTCGCGATCATCAGCTCGAAGGTCGACCAGGCGCGGGAACCCGGCTCCTCCTTGTCGCGGGCCTCGGCGAGGGCGTCGAGGACGTCCCCCGGGAGGCCGGATGAGGTGTGTCGGATCAGCTCGAGGATCTGGGGGCGAAGGGAGTTCATCGGAGCCTGACTCTGGGTGGATGTGGAGGTCTTCTCATACCTCTCCGATCTTCGTCCTTCAATGGTTTCGCGGTCCGGTCCCGGTTGTGCGATAGCTGCTGGAGTGAACGACGCGGAAGAACACAGGCTTGAGGTGCCGCAGGGAGCGGCGGGACTTCGCCTCGATCGATTCGTCGCCGACGCCCTCGAGGCGTCTCGCCGGGTGGTGGTGGAGGCGATCGACGCGGGGAACGTCCGGGTGGACGGGAGGCGGGCGCGAAAGGGGCAGCCCGTCGCCGCTGGGCAGCTCGTGCTCGTCCGCCTGGGGGCCAGGGATGCGACGCCGGCCCCCGAGGACGGGCCGCCGCTGCAGGTGATCCACGAGGACCCTTCCTTCGTGGTGGTCTGCAAGAGGAGCGGGGAGCCGACCCACCCCCTCGTCGCAGGCGAGCTCGGGACCCTCGCCAACCGGATCGTCGCCCGCTTCCCGGAGTGTGGCGGTGCCAGCCCGGACCCTCGGGAGGGCGGGGTGGCCCACCGCCTCGACACGCCCACCTCCGGCCTGGTGGTGGTGGCGCGGAGCCGCGCCGCGTGGGAGAGCCTGCGGCACCAGTTCACCGCCAGGGAGGTCGAGAAGGAGTACCTCGCCCTCGTCGCTGCCGAGGTCGCGGGAGAGCTGGAGATCGACGTCCCGATCGGAGGGGTGCCGGGATCGCCGGGGCGGATGCGGGCGCTCTCACCGGAGGGTGGGTGGCGGCTCGAGAAGGTCCGAGAGGCCCACACCCGGGTCGAGGTCGAGGGGCGCTACCCGGGATGGACCCTTGTGAGGTGTGTGATTACCACTGGTGTGATGCACCAGATCCGCGTCCATCTCTCCCACGTCGGTCATCCGGTGGCGGGAGACGATCGATACGGGGGCCCGAGCCCGAGCGGCCTGCGGCGACTCTTCCTCCACGCGGCGGTCCTGGGGTTTCACCACCCGACCACGAACGAGAAGGTCCGCTTCGAGTCGGCGCTCCCCTCCGACCTCGTCACGGTGCTCCGCGGCCTCTGAGCGAAGCGGGACGCCTCCTGGCTTTGACGTCGGGACGCAGAGGCTCCTCCAGCCGGTAGAGCACATAGTGATCCCGTTGGATCCGGACCCTCGCGAGCTTCACCTTGGTCTCGTACGACTTCGGAAAAAAACGGGCGACCCGGGAGCCGACGGAGTCGCCCCGCGAGCGCAGGAGGAGGTGGGTGACGCCGAGCTCGGAGATTGCCTTCTTCGACGAGTTGAACGGAGGCTTCACGTAGAAGAGATCCGCCGTGGAATCGAAGCCCAGCGGCGAGGCCCAGGATCCCACCACCACCGCTTCTTCGTCGAGGGCCTCCCGGATCGTCCTGGCTGCCTCATGGATCTCGTAGCGCGGCGCGCTCGCCCACTGCCAGAGCCAGCGCAGATCGGTCCCCACCACCACCAGCCCCGCCAGGATCAGGGGCGCGAATCGGAGAAGCGGCCGGACCTGGAGGCGGGTCAACGACGCGAGGAAGCTCGCGATGAGGAGCGCCGCTGGCGGCAGCAGGATGATGGAGAAGCGGGGCCGCTCGTGTCCCGTGAGCTGCAGCGCCACCAGGGCGCAGAGGAGCCAGCCGCCGGCGATGAGATCGAGGGGGTCGAAGGGCCTGCGCCGAAGGGCGGAGATCGCGCTGCGGCCCAGCTGGATCAGCGCGAGGGGAGCCAGGGGCGCGATGTAGAGGACGATGTTCTTCCACCGCTGGAGATCCGTGAGGCGGGTCCACAGCGGTGAGAACTGCACCGCGTCGAGGCTGAGCTCGTGGTTCTTGCCGACCCCGACGATCATGTGGCCGAAGTTCCATTCGACCGTCTGCCAATACCGCGGGCTCAGGATGTAGAGGAGGAGCAGGGTCCCGAGGAGGAGGCCGAGGCCGATCGAGGCCAGGTGTTGCCAACCAGGGACACCTCGCTTCCTGGCCTGCAGGTGGGCGGCGATCCCCACGGCGAGGAGGACGGGAAAGGCAACGAGGGCCGTCTGCTTGGTCAGGAGCGCGAGGGCGAAGGCGATCTGGCAGAGGAGCATCCACGGGAGGGAGCGAAGCGCGAGGATGCCGGCCAGAATCGCCAAGGCGAGGACGCCGTTGAGAACGGGTTCGATGAGCCCGCTGCGGGTGAGCTGGATGTCGAAGAAGCTCACCGCCACGAGGAGACACGCGATCGGAGCGACCAGCGGATTCTGGCTCTGTTTTCCGAGCGCGAAGCAGGCGACGAGACCCAGCCCTGCGGCGAGGGCGGCGAAGATCCGCAGGGAGACATGGCTCACCCCGAAGACATGGAAGAATCCTGCGAGGGGGAGGACGTATGCAGGGCTCTGGGCCCGCCAGATCGAATAATTATCGACGGGCTTCGTGGCGAAGGTCCCGAAGAGACCGAAGCGCCGGGCCTCGTGGGCCTTGGCGGGCCCCTCGACGATCAGCTCTCGCGCCGCCTGGCCGGTGGGGTAGTGGGTCGGAGGGTCCGCGGTGATCCGCGCGACGCGAAGACCGACGAAGACCAGCACGAGCAAGAAGGGGATCAGCCACGCCCTGGCCATTCTCATGGCCGATCCTTATCGCCCCGCCTCCCTCCTGGTCAATCGATCCGATACCTGGTGTGCAGGCTCAGAACGGGATCAGAACGGGAGGAGGTCGGCAGGGCCGGGAGGGGGACCTCGCTCCGCGGGAGGCGGGAGAGTCTCGGATTCACCCGAGCCACTCGCCCCCTGCGCCGGGTCTTCACCCGCCGCCCTCTCTGCCTCCGGCTGGTCGCCGGCCTCTGCGTCGGCGCTCCGAGGCTCCGATTCGGCGAGGCGCCCTTTGCCCCTGCGCCTGCGCCGCTTGCGCCTCGGCGCCTGCTGATCTTCGTCGCCGGCGGACCCGGGCTCGTCTTCGGCGGCAGCTGGCGCCGCCCCCGTCTCCCGATCCGAAGCGGAGGGATGCGCGGGGAGCTCGGCGAGGGGGCCGACCACCTGCTCGTAGCGATCCCGCCAGCGCTCCAGGCTGGCCTCGCCGTGGCCGGTGGCCTTCACGTAGAGCTCGTAGACCAGGAGGGCGTCGGCGAAGTAGCTCTGGCGCACGAACTTGAGGGGGGAGCTGCGCCGCTTCCGCGCGCCGGAGAGGATCCGCTGGGCGTGGAGCAGGAGGCGGGCGCGCTCGGCGATCCGCCGCGGCAGCCTGGCGCTGCGCACCAGCTCGGCCAGGAGCTCGTCCACGTTCTTCGCTGAGGCCGAGATGCTCCAGGGGACCTGCGGCGTCTCGCCCTCCGCCGGCTCCGCCGGGATGGGGGAATCCGACTCGGCCTGTTCGTCGAGCTCGTCCGTCCCGCCCTCGTCCTCTTCGGCTGCAGCGGCCTCGTCGCCCTGCGCCGTCTCGTCCTGCTGCCCGGCCTCGCCCCCTTCCTCGCCGGCCCCCCGCCTGCCTGCGCCGTCGTCCCCGGGCCTGTGCTGCTGGCCCTTGATCAGCTCGTGCTGCGAGAGGTGGACGAGGAGGGTGGAGAGGAGGACGGAGTCGTCGGGGAGCGGCCCCGCGCGGACAACCTCGTCGAGGAGCCGCAGCGACTCGAAGAGCGCCTTGGCCCGCTCGGAGCCCGCCTGCTCCAGGAAGTCGGCGAGGGGAGGCAGCAGCTCCTGCAGCGCGCCGAGCTCGTGGAGCAGGGCGATCGAGCGTTCGGATCGCCCGGTGCGCAGGAGGCGGAAGATCTCCTCCAGGACCCGGGGCGGGGAGCAGCGGGCGAGCTCCTCCTTGTGCTTCGCCATGGCGGCCCAGGTCTGGGGCTCGATGCTCAGCCCCGCCTTGGCGGCGAAGCGCACGGCCCGGAGGATGCGGACGGGATCCTCCTGGATCCGGACGAAGGGGTCCCCGATGGTGCGGATCTGCCGTCGCTCCAGATCTTCCCTGCCTCCTACATAGTCGATGACCCTGCCGAGGATCACGTCGTAGAAGAGGCCGTTGATCGTGAAGTCCCTGCGGAGCGCGTCCTGCTCCGCGGTGCCGAAGACGTTGTCGTGGGTGATCAGGAGATCGCCATCCGGCGTCTCACCGGGCTCCAGGAGGAGATGCTCGTGGGGGTTGGCCCGGAAGGTGGCGGTCTCGATCACCTTGCCGCCGCTGAAGAAGATGTGGGCGAGTCGAAAGCGCCTGCCGATCAGCCGGCAGTTTCGGAAGATCGCGCGGATCTCGGGCGGGTGGGCGCTGGTCGCGACGTCGAAGTCCTTGGGTGTGATGCCCAGGAGGAGGTCGCGAACGCAGCCCC
>Ga0180215_1000907_pt1 | contig 34511 bp, 20 predicted proteins | sample eDN3rd37CBELigBY_FD_128871 | JGI IMG/M metagenome (GOLD analysis project Ga0180215, IMG submission 128871) | Enriched backyard soil microbial communities from Emeryville, California, USA - eDNA 3rd pass 37_C BE-Lig BY (version 2) (version 2) | ecosystem: Environmental > Terrestrial > Soil >...
CGAAGAAGAGCGACGGCGGCACGGCGAGGGCCAGCGCAAATAGAGCGACGGCGGCACGGCGAGGGCCAGCGCAAATAGAGCGATGGCGGCACGGCGAGGGCCAGCGAAGAAGAGCGACGGCGGCACGGCGAGGGCCAGCGCAAGTAGAGCGACGGCGGTGCAGCGAGGGCCAGCGCAAGCGATTCACCATATATGTCAAACAGAGGAGAATTAGTGGTATGACGAGTGGAGTATACACAGTAGTGCCGGACGGTTCGGTGACGACACCGCGCGGCTTTCGTGCAGGCGGACTGCACTGCGGGTTGAAGAAGACGGGGCGCAACGACCTCGGCGCGATCATCAGCGAAGTGCCGGCTGTGGCGGCAGGCGTCTATACGACGAATGCGTTCCAAGCGGCGCCGTTGCATGTGACGCGTGAGAGCATCGGCACGGAGGGCAAGCTGCAGGCGATGGTCGTCAACAGTGGTAATGCGAATGCATGCACGGGTGAGCAAGGCATGGAAGACGCGCGCAGCATGCGAGAGGCGGCGGCTCGTGCATTCGGCCTGGAGCCGCATCTCGTCGGAGTGACATCGACGGGGGTGATCGGTGAGCTGCTGCCGATGGATAAGGTGCTGAGTGGGATCGAGAAGCTGCCGACAGTCGTGCAGTCCGTGCCTGAAGGCAGCGAGGAGTTCAGTAAAGCGATCCTGACGACGGATCTGGTGAAGAAGGAAGTATGTGCGCGTATCGTAGTCGATGGCGTACCGGTACATATCGCGGGGGCTGCTAAGGGCTCTGGGATGATCCATCCGAATATGGCGACGATGCTCGGCTTTATCACGACGGATGCGAACATCGGAGCGGGTGAACTGGAGAGCCTGCTACGTCAAGCGACGGACAGCAGCTTCAACATGATCACGGTCGATGGCGATACGAGTACGAACGATATGGTCGTCGTCATGGCGAACGGTCTCGCAGGTCATCAGCCACTGACGCCCGCACATCCCGACTGGGAAAGCTTCGCTGCGGCGTTCGCCTACATCTGTCAGGAGCTGGCGAAGAAGATCGCGCGTGATGGCGAAGGCGCGACGAAGCTGATCGAAGTGAATGTAGAAGGTGCGGTGTCAGACGAGTCGGCCCGTGCGATCGCGAAGACGGTCATCGGCTCGAGTCTGGTTAAGTCAGCGGCCTTCGGAGCGGATGCGAACTGGGGGCGGATCATCGCCGCGATCGGCCGGGCAGGTGAGCCAGTGAATACGGAGACGGTCGATATTCGCATCGGAGACATCACGACGCTGGAGCAGTCGCGTCCGGTGCCGTTCGATGATGATCAGGCGACGGAGTATCTGAAGGGTGAATTCGTTCAGATGCATATCCATCTTCATAACGGAACAGGGCGTGCGACAGCTTGGGGCTGCGACCTAACGTATGAATATGTGCGGATCAACGCGGCTTATCGGACATAGATGAATAGAGGAGGCGTGTGCGGCGATCAGATAGGCGAGTCGAGGGAAGCCTAGTCGCCGCCCCTTCACGCCGTGGGAATGGAGTGGAGTGAAATGGCACAGAGCTGTTTTGTGATGAAGTGTGGCGGTAGCACATTAGCTGCGCTGCCGGAAGGGTTCTTCGAAGATCTACGGAGCTTACAAGAGTCAGGCACGATCCCGGTGATCGTCCATGGCGGAGGACCAGCGATCAACGAGCTGCTGACAGCGATGCAGATCGAGACGGAGTTCGTCGGTGGCTTGCGCAAGACGGATGAACGCGTCCTAGATGTCGTCGAGATGGTGCTCGGAGGTCAGATCAACAAGCAGATCGTCAGACGTATCGCCAAGGTCGGCGGCAAAGCGATCGGTATCTCCGGCATCGATGGGGGACTGATCAAGTCGACACCGGTATCGAACTCTCATGAGATCGGGCTTGTCGGTGAGGTGAAGCATGTGGAGGCACCGATCCTGCGAGGGATCATGGCGCTGGGCTATATGCCGGTCGTCGCACCGCTGGGCATCGACGATGCGGGTCAGCACTATAACATTAACGCGGATACGGCAGCAGGTGCAGTCGCTTCGCATCTCGGTGTTGAGCGAATGATCGTCGTGACGGATGTGCCGGGGATTCTGCGCACCGTAGAAGGTGAGAAGCAGGTGATGCCTTCGGTAACGGTCGCGGAGACCGAGGCGATGATCGCGAGCGGCGAGATCTATGGCGGGATGATCCCTAAGGTAAGGGCAGCCGTCCAGTGCATCCAGGGCGATGTGAAGGAAATCGTGATCGTCGACGGATCCGTCCCGCAGGTGCTTAGTCGCGTCATGGCAGGCGAGGCGATCGGCACGCGGATCATCACGAACTGATCGGGTATGCACGTAGTGGCGCTTGAGGTTGAATCGTAGCAGGGTAGGGTCTTTTGGATTGAAATATACAGGTTGAGAGAGTCTAGGGAGTTAGGAGTGAGTGTAGTGAGTGAAGATCAGAGTGTGATGAGTGGGATGTTTCCGACGTATGCGCGGTATCCGATCACGATCGTGAGAGGCGAAGGCAGCAAGCTGTGGGATGATCAGGGGACGGAGTATCTGGATTTCTCTAGTGGTCTCGCGGTAGCGAATCTCGGGCATGCGTTCGCACCGGTGAAGGAAGCGCTGGTGAAGCAGCTGGATGAGCTATGGCATGTGTCGAATCTGTTCCATACGTTGCCACAGCAGCGGCTGGCTAGACTGTTGACTGAGCATACATGTGCGGATCTCGTTTTCTTCTGTAACAGTGGGGCGGAGGCGAATGAAGCGGCGATCAAGCTGGCGAGACGCTATGCGCAGAAGGTGCTGGGCGAGGATCGATATGAGATCATCACGTTCAAGCAGTCGTTCCATGGGCGGACGCTGGCGACGCTGACGGCGACGGGGCAGGAGAAGGTGAAGGACGGCTTCGCGCCGTTACCGACGGGGTTCTATGATCAAGCGGTGTATAACGATATCGAATCCGTACGCGCGGCAGTGAATGAGCGGACGTGTGCGGTTATGCTGGAGCTCGTGCAAGCGGAGGGTGGCGTCATCCCGGCAGATCCGACGTTCGTGCGAGAGCTTCGTCAGCTATGTGATGAACGCGGGCTGCTACTGATCATCGACGAGGTGCAGACAGGTATGGGACGCACCGGCACGCTATTCGCGTATGAGCAGTACGAGGTTGAGCCAGACATCTTCACGGTGGCGAAGGGGCTGGGTAACGGTTTTCCGATCGGGGCGATGCTCGGGAAGGCGAAGCTACGGGAAGCGTTCGGCCCAGGCAGTCATGCGACGACGTTCGGCGGCACACCGATCGCGGCGGCTGCAGCCTCAGCGGTTGTCGAGTATATGGTCGAGCATCAGGTCGCAGAGCGGGCGCGGCAGATGGGTGAGCTGCTCGTGAACAGGTTGACGGAGCGGTTAAGCGGTCATCCTTATGTGCAGTCGATTCGCGGGCGTGGCCTACTGATCGGCATCGTCTGCAACGGTCCTGCGGCGGAGCTGATCGCGGCAGCGCATCGGCAGCAGCTACTCGTCGTACCGGCAGGTCCGAATGTCGTCAGATTATTGCCGAATCTGCTAGTTACGCAGGAGGACGCGGAGCGCGCGATTGAGGTTCTCTCAGAGGTGTTTGAGAGCCAGTTATCCAAGGAGGGGAATGCATGAATCAGATTATCACGGAGAAGCAGAAGGAAGAGATTGCGGCAGGGTTAAAAGGGCGCGACTTTATCGCGTTGATCGACTATACATCGGAAGAGCTTCGGTACTTGATCCAGCAAGCGATCGACCTGAAGCGGAAAAATAAGCTTGGCGAAGTGTATCATCCCCTGAAGGGCAAGACGCTAGGGATGATCTTCGAGAAGAATTCGACGCGTACGCGCGTATCGTTCGAGGTCGGCATGTATCAGCTGGGTGGTCATGCGTTGTTCTTAAGCGGGAATGACCTGCAGATCGGACGCGGGGAGACGATCCTCGATACGGCGCAGACACTGTCGCGTTATCTGAACGGCATCATGATCCGTACGTATGCACACAAGACGGTGATCGAGCTGGCACGCGGTGCGACGATCCCGGTCATCAACGGTCTGACGGATCTGATGCACCCTTGTCAAGCGCTGGCTGACTATCAGACGGTGTATGAGAAGAAGGGTAAGCTCGAAGGACTCAAGATCGCCTATATCGGCGATGGCAATAACATGGCGCACTCGCTCATGATGGGCGGCTGCAAGCTCGGTCTGCACGTCGCGGTCGCGACGCCGGAAGGCTATGAGCCGGATGCAGATATCGTGAAGCTATCGAAGGAGCAAGCGGAGCTAACGGGCGGTCAGATCACGCTGCATCAAGATGCGCAGGAAGCGGCGGCTGATGCGGATGTGATCTATACGGACGTATGGGCGAGCATGGGATTTGAGCAGGAGCAGCTGGAGCGGGAGCAGGCGTTCGCGAAGTTCCAGGTGAATGATGATGTGGTCAAGTATGCGAAGCGCGATTATCTGTTCTTGCACTGCCTGCCGGCACACCGTGGCGAAGAAGTGACGGAGTCGGTCATCGACGGCGCGAACTCGGTCATCTTCGATCAGGCGGAGAACCGTCTGCATGCGCAGAAAGCGATCATGGCAGCGGTGATGTAATGGCGGCAGCGTAAGAGCGTGGGGTACCTGCGGGGATGTAAGTTGCGGCAGCGTAAGAGCGTGATGCGACTGCAGTGATGTAAGGTCGAGTGAGTAAGACCGGTGAGTAAGACCAGTGAGTAAGACCAGTGAGTAAGACCAGTGAGTAAGATCAGTGAATAAGATCAGTGAATAAGTAATGGTGGTGCTTGCAGCGCTGCTAGTGCAGTGCTGTAAGCTGGCTTCGAGGGTAGATTAACTTATGTACGAACGTACACAGTAAGGAGAGGCGAGAGATCATGACGAAAAGAAAGATCGTATTAGCATATTCCGGCGGACTCGATACGTCGGTCATCCTGGCTTGGCTGAAGGAAACGTATGACGCTGAGATCATCACGTTCACCGCGGACATCGGCCAGAAGGATGAGCTGGATGGATTGGAAGAGAAGGCGCTCGCGACAGGTGCTTCGAAGGTGTATATCGATGATCTGCAGGATGAGTTCGCGAAGGACTTCATCTACCCGATGTTCCAAGCGGGAGCGCTGTATGAAGGACAGTATCTGCTCGGCACGAGCATCGCGCGTCCGCTCATCTCGAAGCGGATGGTGGAGATCGCACGCGCGGAAGGCGCCTTCGCGATCGCGCACGGCGCAACGGGCAAGGGCAACGACCAAGTACGCTTCGAGCTGACAGCTGCAGCGCTGGCGCCGGAGCTGGAAGTGATCGCACCATGGCGACTGGATGAGTTCCGCGAGCAGTTCCCGGGACGTGCAGAGATGATCGCATATGCGGAGTCGCACGGCATCAACGTCGTCGCTTCGGCTGCGAAGCCGTATTCGATGGACCGCAATCTGCTGCATATCAGCTATGAGTCGGGCATGCTCGAGGATCCGTGGTTCGATGCAAGTGCAGAAGAGAACAAGGAGATGTATCTGCTCAGCGTATCTCCAGAGGATGCGCCAGATCAGCCGGAATATGTGGAGCTGGAGTTCGAGCAGGGGAACTGCGTGGCGGTGAACGGCGAGCAGATGAGCCCGCTCGGCGTCATGGAGAAGCTGAACGAGCTCGGTGGCAAGCACGGCATCGGCCGCGTCGATATGGTCGAGAACCGATTCGTCGGCATGAAGAGCCGCGGTGTGTATGAGACGCCAGGTGGAACGATCCTATTCGTCGCGCATCGCAAGATGGAATCGCTGACGATGGATAGGGAAGTGATGTATCTGCGTGACTCGTTGATCGCGCGTTATGCAGGGCTCGTCTATAACGGATTCTGGTTCGCGCCGGAACGTCTCGCGCTGCAAGCGCTCGTCACCGAGAGTCAGAAGAATGTCACGGGTACGGTACGCCTTAAGCTGTATAAGGGCAACGTTATCGGCGCCGGTGTGAAGAGCCCGGTCAGTCTGTATAATCCGAACATTGCGACGATGGAAGCGGATCCTACTCAGGCGTATAACCAGAATGATGCGACGGGCTTTATCCGGCTGAATGCACTTCGTCTGAAGGTATCTAGCGGGGTAGATCAGACGAATTCATAACAGGGAAAGGGGCCATGTACCGTGTCGAAGTTGTGGGGCGGACGTTTTACGAAGAAGACAGATCAACTGGTGGAGGAGTATACAGCTTCCATCATGTTCGATAAAGAGCTAGCGGAAGAAGATGTACAAGGGAGCTTAGCGCATGTCACGATGCTAGGCAAATGTGGCATACTGCCGGCTGAAGATGTGGAGACGATACAAGATGGTCTGCATCGGATCATGCAACGGATCAGAAGAGGAGAGGTTGATTACTCGGTCTCGGATGAAGATATCCATATGAACATCGAGAAGATGCTGATCGATGAAGTCGGACCTGTCGGGGGTAAGCTACATACTGGTCGCAGCCGCAACGATCAAGTAGCGACGGATATGCATCTGTACCTGCGAAAGCGTGTCGTTGAGATCGTCAGTCTGCTACATAAGCTTCAGGAAGCGCTGATCGGACAGGCGAAGGCAAATGTAGAGACGATCGTGCCTGGATATACGCATCTGCAGCGCGCTCAGCCGATCTCGTTCGGGCATCATATGATGGCGTATGTGTCGATGTTCGGGCGTGATATCGAACGGCTACAGGATAGCTACAAGCGTATCAACGTGCTGCCTCTTGGTGCAGGTGCACTAGCCGGTACGACGTTCCCGATCGATCGTCACTATGTCGCGCAACAGCTCGGCTTCGACCGTGTGTATGAGAATAGCCTGGATGCTGTAAGCGATCGTGATTTTATCGTGGAGTTCCTGAGTGCTTCATCGCTGATCATGGCACATCTGTCGAGACTATGCGAAGAGCTTGTCCTGTGGATGAGCACGGAGTTCCAGTTCATCGAGCTGGATGATGCATTCTGTACGGGCAGCAGCATCATGCCGCAGAAGAAGAATCCGGATGTGGCGGAGCTAGTGCGCGGTAAGACGGGCCGCGTCTACGGTAACCTGATCGGGTTGCTGACGACGATCAAGGCTCTGCCGCTTGCCTATAACAAGGATATGCAGGAAGACAAGGAAGGCATGTTCGATACGGTTCGCACGTTACAGGGAGCGCTGCAGCTGATGGCACCGATGATCGCCACGATGAAGGTGAATACGGACAACATGCGCACAGCGGTCAGTCATGATTTCTCTAATGCGACGGACATCGCCGACTATCTGGTGAATAAGGGCATTCCGTTCCGTCAAGCCCATGAGATCATCGGCAAGATCGTGCTGTACTGTATACAGAACAACAAGTATCTGTTGGATATGGAGCTGGCAGAATTCACGCAATTCTCCAAGCTGTTCGACGAGACGATCTATGAAGTATTACAGCCGATGAACGTCGTCAATGCTCGGAACGTGTATGGTGGTACGGCGACGAATCAGGTGAGCGAAGCGATCGGCCGTGCAGAGTCCGTGCTGGCTGAGACAGCTGACTGGGTCGAGCAACACATGGACAAGGGTAGATAAGGGATTAGGTTGTGGACTTCAACCCGAGGAGCGTAGAGTAAAGCGCTTCCGTTAGGATAGGACACGAGCATAGGAAGTTACGAATGGAGGGCCATCGCATGATGGTCCTTTTTGCGTTCGATCGCTTGCGCTGCCCTGAGACCAACGGATCAAATTTGGTTGGAATATGTTGTTTTTTTGAAATCCTTAAAGGATTTAGCCAGAAGGTGTCGAAATATTAAAAGCTAACTACTATCAGGATGTGATACTGTGATCGAGATGCAAGATGTGTGGAAGACATACCCCGACGGTACACATGCGCTGCGAGGCATAACGGTTAAAGTGGATTCCAATGAATTCGTCTATGTAGTAGGGCCGTCTGGCGCGGGCAAGTCTACTTTTATGAAGTTAATATATCGTGAAGAACGGCCGACCAAAGGCCATATATTCGTAGATAGCTTCAATCTAGCCAAGCTGAAGAAGCGAAAGATCCCGTATTTACGGCGGAATATCGGCGTCATTTTCCAGGATTTTCGACTACTGCCGAAGTTGACAGTCGCGGAAAATGTCGCATTTGCCATGGAGGTCATCGAAGCGCCGACCAAGTTGATTCGCAGAAGAACTGTGGAAGTGCTGGATCTTGTCGGACTGAAGGATAAGAGAAGCTCCTATCCCTCCCAGCTATCCGGTGGTGAGCAACAGCGCGTCGCGATCGCGCGAGCGATCGTAAACAATCCAGCAGTGATCGTTGCGGACGAGCCTACCGGCAATCTGGACCCCGAGACATCCATGGGTATCATGCGGCTATTGGAAGAGATCAACCTGCGCGGCACGACGATCGTCATGGCCACCCACAACCGAGATATCGTGAACTCGATGCGTAAGCGCGTCATCGCCATCGAAGACGGCACCATCGTTCGCGACCAACTAAGAGGTGATTACGGTTATGAAGATTAGCACTTACGTGAGGCATCTTCGTGAAGGCTTCCGCAGCATGATCCGCAATGGCTGGATGACATTTGCGTCGCTCAGCTCGATCGGCATCTCGCTCTTCATCCTCGGAGTATTCGTACTCCTTACCACGAATGTCAACTACATCGCTGAGAATGTTGAGAGCCAGGTTGAGATACGCGTGTATCTGACCTTGGACATCGAAGAGACTCAGGTGAATAAGATATGGAACGATATCGGTTCGATCGAAGGGGTGGACAGGGTTACCTTCGTGCATAAGGACGAAGGGCTGGAGACCTTAAGGCTAACGCTAGGCGAGAACTGGATCGAAGGCTTCGAAGGCGATAATAATCCGTTGATGCACTCCTTCACCGTCCAAGTAGCGAATCCGGAAGAGATCGCGCATGTAGCCGATCGTATCATGGCACTGAACGAGACGAATGAGCCGGCCCCGATCGATGAGATCGACTACGGAGCGGGCACGGTAGAAGACTTATTCGCGATCAGTAATCTCGTGAATAATGTCGGGCTCGTGCTCGTCGTGGGCTTAGCGATCACTGCACTATTCCTGATCGCCAACACGATCCGTCTGACGATCATGGCGCGTCGCAGAGAGATCGGCATCATGAAGCTCGTCGGCGCGACGAACGGTTTCATCCGCTGGCCGTTCTTCATCGAAGGCGCATTCGTCGGAGTCGTCGGTGCCGCGATCCCGCTAGGGATCTTGTTGTATGGATATTACAGATTGGCGAGCGCTCCGCGGGATAGTCTCAGCTTCATGTCGATGATCGAGCTGAAGCCACTCGAGGATATTATGCTCCCGCTGACGATCCTGTTGATCGGGCTCGGGATCTTGATCGGAGTATTCGGGACATTGTTATCTGTACGCAAGCATCTGAAAGTTTAAGATCATGAACAGGGAGGAGTTACTGTTGTTGAAGAAGCATTTGATTCCGTTTGTATTAATCGTCGTATTGGTCGGGCTCACATTAACTTCGTATGATGGACATGCTCTATCCGAATATGAGAAGATCACGCAACAGATTAAGCAAGTACAGGAAGAAGCGGCTAGAAGAGCGAAGGAACAGCGCGAAGCAGAGCGGAAGCTACTCAGCCTCCAGCAACAGAGACAACAGACGCTGAAGGATCTGAGTAAGATACAAGCAGATCTCGAGGCGAACTCCCTTGCGATGATGGAGCTAGAAGGACAGATCCTCGATACCGAGAACGCCCTGATGGATGCGAATGAGCAGCTGGCTGCTGTGGAGAAGCGTATCGAGCAACGGGACGAGCTGATCCGTGAACGCCTGCGCATGATGTATAAGAAGGGCGAGGTCAAATATATCGAAGTATTGATGAACTCCACGAACTTCTCAGATTTTCTGGATCGTATGCATTACTTGAACTTGGTCGTGAACCAAGATCAATCGATCCTTGAGCAACAAAAGGCCGACAGAATCGTCAAGGAAAATAAACAGCAGGAAGTCGAAGCGCATCTCGCTTCACTCAACGGACTGTACGAGGATCACGAGAAGAAGAGACTGGAGCTGGAGGACCTGCGTCAGCAGAGAGAAGTACAGATCGCCAGCATAGCGTCGCAGGAAGAGCACTTGGAGCACATATCCGAAGAAGCAGAGCGGTTAGTGATGGAGCTCGCTGCGAAGGAAGCGACCCTGAATGAGAAGCGCAAGAAGCTCGCCTTCAGTGCGGGCAAGCTAGCTTATCCTCTGCCGAAGACTTATCGCGTATCTTCAAACTTCGGTCCCCGCGTCCATCCGGTAACCGGCAAGCGAGATTCCTTTCATAGTGGGATGGATTTCGCTGCACCTGGTGGAACGAATATCCTAGCGGCAGCAGATGGATATGTGTTAGCAGCACAATGGGTGAACGGCTATGGTAACTATGTTATCATCGATCACGGCAGCGGGATCTGGACGCTATATGCACATATGTCGAAGATCAGCACGAAGAAGGGCGAAGAGGTTGAGGTAGGAGAGAAGATTGGTGAAGTTGGTACCACAGGCACTTCGACCGGTAATCACCTGCATTTTGAAGTGCGTAAGGACCAAGTCGCCGTGAACCCGGCTCCTTATCTCAAATAAGTGTTATAATAAACCCAGCGAACCAGTCATATACTACAGGGGTACATACTGGGACAGGAACGGGTGGTGTAGGTATCAGTGAAGAGGTTACATGGTAGAACGGTGTTGTTGCTGATCGTCGTTGCGATGGCAGTCAGCAGCATGTTAACACTGACATATATCGATGCCGTACAGTCGAAGCAAGCTTCGTCTAGTAAGATTAGCGATGAGGTGTTAGCAGATCGATCCACGGGCGTACAGAGTACCTCGGATGCCCGAGATCCTGCTGAGGCGGCTAACGTATCAGGAGACAGATGGAACAAGCTCGAGCTCGTCTATCAGATGATCGAATCGTCCTTCTATGAAGAGGTTGATCGCGAGAAGCTGATCGATGGTGCGATCCGTGGTATGGTATCCGCTCTAGATGATCCATACACGGCCTATATGAACGCGGATGAAGCGGATCAGTTTACATCGGCAGTCGACAGCACCTTCTCCGGCATCGGTGCGGAAGTGATGATGATCGAAGGCAGAGTAACGGTCGTTTCCGCGATTAAGGATTCCCCAGCCGAACGTGCGGGAGTGCTAGCGAAAGACACGATCCTATCTGTGAATCATGAGAGCCTGTCGGGACTGACGCTGAACGAGGCTGTCGCTAAGATTCGTGGACCCAAGGGATCACAAGCGAAGCTCGAGATCATGCGAGAAGGTCAAGCGAAGACGATCGAGATTACGGTTGTCCGAGATGATATCGATCTGGAGACGGTGTTCTCCCGGATGGAAGATGGCGGCATCGGGGTCATCGAGCTACGACAGTTCGTGCAAAACTCTGATCAACGATTCCACGAGGAGCTTAAGCGACTACAGGAGAAACAGCTGCGAGGACTAATCATCGATGTACGTGATAATCCTGGCGGATATCTATACAGTGTCATCGATCTTCTCGATATCGTGTTACCTGAAGGGAATACGATCGTGCAGATCGAGAATCGTGATGGGGAGATTCAAGTTACCTCTGCGACTGACGGTGGACTGGATATGCCGATCGTTGTATTGATCAATGAAGGAAGCGCCAGTGCTTCAGAGATCTTAGCGGCAGCGCTGCAAGAGAACGGTAAAGCGAAGCTAGTCGGGCAGACCTCGTTCGGTAAAGGCACGGTCCAGTCGACGTACACGAAGGGCTTTCAGGATGGCAGCAACATGAAGATCACGATCGCGAAGTGGCTGACACCGAACGGTAACTTCATCCATGAGACAGGAGTGAAGCCAGATCTGGAAGTGCAGTTGCCAGACTATTTTACCGCGATGCCGTTGCCGAAGGATCAGACGCTAGAGCTGGATCAGAACAATGCCGCGACGGCGAATCTTCAGCTTATGCTGAACTCGCTTGGCTATGTGACGGATCGTCATGACGGCTTCTACAGCGTAGCGACGGCAGAAGCAGTGAAGCAATTCCAACAAGATTATGAGCTTACGGTAACTGGTGTCGTGGATGCAGATACGGCAGAGAAGATTGAAGATACCTTAATTAGTAAAATACAGGATCCTACTAACGACACACAATTACAAGCCGCGAAGAACTATTTGAAGCGGACGCTGGGGATCGAATAAAGGAGACCTGAAACATGGAATTCGTCATCAGTCTTCTAGAACGGTTGGGGCAAGCTGTGATCAGCTTGCTTCTCAACCCTTTTTACTATATAAGCATCCTAATCGTGCTGCTGCAGATGCGAAGGCTGATCTTCTTCGAACGGAAATTGTACCATAGTCGCATGCATACGATGATCGGAGACGGTATACGCGTCGTGTTATGGGGACTAGCTGCTGGCTTGACCGGTAGCTTGCTCATGGGGGTCGTAGGAGCGTACTTACAGCCACAAGTCATACTCTACTTATGGGTAGGGGCGTTGTTATTGTCATTCATTCGTGTGCGTTTTCTTTGCTTCGCGTATGTGATCGGATTACTCGGCATCTTTCATGGTGCATTCCAGCTCGTTCCCGGTATGGATCAGACAGCAGACTGGTATGCGTGGGTAGCGCCGATCAGCGAACTGCATATGCCTTCTCTGCTCGCTCTCGTCGGCATCGTCCATATCGTGGAGGCTATCCTAGTTCGAATCCAGGGAAGTCGATTATCGACTCCGGTATTTGTCGAGGGCAAGCGAGGGAAGCTAGTCGGCTCTTACCAGTTCCAAGGTCTGTGGCCGGTCCCACTTCTGCTGCTCGTACCGACAACAGGTGGACAAGCTCTTCCGTTAACACCGCTATTCGGTGACGAGTCACTGTGGTCGGGTGGGTGGATGTTCCTAGCACTGCCAGTGATGATCGGCTTTACGAACATGACGACCTCCAAGCAGCCAGAGCAGAAAGCTCGCAGAAGCTCCGGTCAGCTTCTCGCATATGGGGTTATCGTGACAGCGCTCGCTGCTGCTTCAGAATGGTTACCTATACTGATCATACCTGTATCTCTGATCACGATCGTCCTACATGAAGTGATCATCTGGATCGAGCGGCGAGACGAGGACGTGCGCAGTCCGTTGTACGTGCATACCGAGCAAGGTCTTACTGTGCTAGCCGTGCTCCCACATAGCGTCGCGAAGACGATGGGTATCCAGCCCGGTGAGACGATCCATAAGGTGAACAGTCAGACCGTGCGGACGAAGGAAGAGCTGCACCAGGCGCTGCGTCTGAATCCAGCCTTCACGAGATTAGAAGTCATCGACCGGAATGGCGAACGGCGATTCGTACAGAGCGCGTTATTCGATGGAGAACATCATCAGCTGGGTATAATCCTATGTCCTGACGAGGATGCAGAATTCTATATCCAGACGAAGCGGTTCCGTATGTTTCGCGGACTACGCTCCACGCTTGGAAAGCACCGTGATGTGAATGGACAGCAAGATGGACAGACGATCTCTGGATAGGACTGTCGTGCGAGTCGTACGATTATAGAAGATGCTTGTCGTTGTTGAACGGAATCGGAATGCCTATGTATGAAGATATTCGAGATGCATGATTGATGCATGATTGGTAGCATATGATAGGCATGAGAGAGCGGGGATTGCAGCCCTGCTTTTTTATGTTGCCTGTATGGAAAATTTCCCTTCCATATTCTTTCATCCGTATTGCAATGAGGCATGGATTATGCGTATAATACAACATGGGAACAAATATTCTCGTCCTATTGGAGTGACGACTATGAGTCAAATTACGATGTTAGATCGAAAGTTCGAGCTTGTCTCAGAGTTCGATCCGCAAGGCGATCAACCGAAGGCGATCGACCAACTGGTCGATGGTCTGCAGGCTGGCAAGAGGCATCAGACGTTGCTCGGCGCGACTGGCACGGGTAAGACGTTCACGATCGCTCAGACGATCGCAAGAGTGAATAGACCGACGCTGATCATCGCCCATAACAAGACGCTGGCGGCGCAGCTATGCAGTGAGTTCAAGGAATTCTTCCCGAATAATTCGGTCGAATACTTCGTTAGTTACTATGACTATTATCAGCCGGAGGCGTATATCGCTCATACTGATACGTATATAGAGAAAGATTCAAGCATCAATGATGAGATCGATAAGCTACGTCACTCTGCCACGAGTGCTCTGTTCGAACGGCGTGATGTGATCATCGTAGCCAGTGTATCTTGTATCTACGGATTAGGCTCGCCAGTGGAATACCGAGATCAGGTGGTATCGCTGCGAGTTGGTATGGAGAAATCTCGCAAGGATATCCTCCACCAGTTAGTCGATATTCAGTATCAGCGTAATGACTTGAACTTCACACGCGGTACGTTCCGCGTGCGAGGAGACGTCATCGAGATCTTCCCAGTCTCGACGAATGAGCATGCCCTTCGCGTCGAGCTGTTCGGGGACGAGATCGATCGGATCACTGAGATCGATGTCTTGACGGGCGAGATCATCGGATCTCGCGAGCACGCTGCGATCTTCCCAGCCTCCCACTTCGTAACGAAAGAGGAGACGATGAAGCGTGCGCTGCAGGATATCGAACGGGAGCTGGAAGAGAGGCTCGAAGAGCTACGAAGCCAGGGTAAGCTGCTGGAAGCACAGCGACTAGAGCAACGGACACGCTATGATATCGAGATGATGCAGGAGATGGGATTCTGCTCCGGCATCGAGAACTACTCCGGACCACTAACATTCCGTGAACGGGGTGCGACACCTTATACACTGTTCGATTTCTTCCCTGAAGACATGCTCGTGATCGTGGATGAATCCCATGTCACACTGCCGCAGATCCGGGCGATGTATAACGGTGACCGGGCACGTAAGGAGGTATTGGTCGAGCATGGCTTCCGCCTTCCTTCGGCACTGGACAACCGGCCACTGAGGTTCGAAGAGTTCGAGCAGAAGGTGAATCAGATCATCTATGTATCTGCGACACCGGGGCCTTATGAATTGGAGCACTGTCCTGAGGTAGTGGAGCAGATCATAAGGCCGACAGGCCTGCTGGATCCGATCATCGAGGTTCGGCCGACACAAGGTCAGATCGATGATCTGATTCATGAGATCCATGAACGGGTCGCGAAGGATGAACGGGTACTCGTCACGACTCTGACGAAGAAGATGGCGGAGGATCTTACCGATTATATGAAAGAGATCGGTATTAAAGTTCGGTATCTGCACTCGGATATTAAGACGCTGGAACGGATGGCAATCCTGCGTGACTTACGGCGCGGTGTGTTTCATGTACTGGTCGGCATCAACTTACTAAGAGAAGGTCTAGATCTGCCGGAGGTATCTTTGGTCGCGATACTGGATGCTGACAAGGAAGGCTTCCTACGTGCGGAACGGTCGCTCATCCAGACGATCGGTCGTGCGGCACGTAACGCGGAAGGCTACGTCATCATGTACGGTGATAAGATCACCGACTCGATGCACAAGGCGATCACGGAGACCGAACGGCGTCGTCAGCTACAGATCGCGCATAATGAGAAGCACGGCATCACCCCACAGACGATCCGTAAGAAAGTCCAAGACGTGATCGAGGCGACGAAGGTCGCGGAAGAGAAGGCAGACTATCTGACGGATGTTGCAGGTTCCAAGATGTCGAAGAAGGACCGCCAGCGTGTGATCGAGCGGTTGGAGGAAGAGATGAAGGAAGCGGCGAAGAGCCTGCAGTTCGAACGAGCGGCGGAGCTTCGCGATGCGTTATTAGAATTGAAAGCTCAAGATTGAACCATAGCCTGAAGGTTAGAAAGGGATGTTACGGTTGGCAAGAGATCAGATCATCATAAGAGGGGCGCGCGCCCATAATCTGAAAAATATCGATATCACGATTCCGCGGGATAAGCTGGTCGTGCTGACCGGCATAAGCGGATCGGGCAAATCTTCACTCGCGTTCGACACGATCTATGCCGAAGGGCAACGCCGCTATGTCGAGTCGCTGTCCGCTTATGCGCGGCAGTTCCTCGGACAGATGGACAAGCCAGATGTTGACTCGATCGAAGGGCTGTCTCCAGCTATATCGATCGACCAGAAGACGACGAGTCGTAACCCGCGTTCGACAGTCGGTACAGTAACCGAGATCTATGATTACCTGCGACTGCTGTTCGCGAGGATCGGCCGGCCGCACTGTCCGAAGCATGGGATCGAGATAACGGCACAGACGGTTGATCAGATGGTCGATCGGTTGATGGATTATCCTGAGCGGACGCGCATGCAGATCCTAGCACCAGTCGTCTCCGGTCGCAAGGGAGAGCATGTGAAGCTGTTAGCGGATATACAGAAGCAAGGCTATGTCCGCGTCAGAGTGAACGGTGAGACTCTCGATCTCGGGGAACCGATCACGCTGGAGAAGAACAAGAAGCATTCGATCGAGGTCGTCGTCGACCGCATCGTGATCAAGGAAGATATCCGGTCACGGTTAGCCGATTCGATCGAGCAAGCGCTCAAGCTAGCGGAAGGACGTGTTCTGATCGACGTCATCGATCAGGAGGAACTCATGTTCAATGCCAACCTGTCATGTCCAGAATGCGGGTTCAGCATGGAGGAGCTGTCGCCACGTATGTTCTCCTTCAACAGTCCGTTCGGAGCATGTCCGGCCTGTGACGGGCTCGGCAGCAAGATGGTCGTTGATCCAGATCTGCTCGTGCCGGATCGTACGCGGACGATCGAGGAAGGAGCGTTCGAGGCTTGGGCTGGTAGCACATCGAACTATTACCCACAATTTCTCGCTTCGGTATGCCGACATTATCGTATCCCGATGGATGTCCCAGTAGGTAAGTTAACGGATAAGCAGATGAACATCCTCCTATATGGTACGCAAGGTGAGAAGATCACCTTCCGCTATGAGAACGAGTTTGGCCGTGCACGTGAAGCGGTCGTTCCATTCGAAGGGATCATCGGCAACCTGGAGAGAAGGTATCGGGAATCACCATCTGACAGTATCCGAGAATATATCGAACAATATATGAGTGCGAATCCTTGTGAAGCTTGTAACGGTAAGCGACTTAAGCCGGAGATCCTAGCGGTAACGATAGGTGAGAAGAATATCGCGTACATTACGGATTTGTCGATCGAGGACGCCAAGGAGTTCTTCGGGCATCTGCAGCTGAATGATAAGGAGCAGATGATCGCGAACTTGATCCTGAAGGAGATTAATGAGCGACTGGGATTCCTGAATAATGTCGGGTTGAACTATCTCATGTTAAGCCGCTCAGCGGGCACGCTATCTGGTGGAGAAGCGCAGCGCATTCGCTTAGCTACTCAGATCGGTTCAAGCCTCATGGGAGTGTTATATATCCTGGATGAGCCAAGCATCGGGCTACATCAACGCGATAATGACCGACTGATCCAGACGCTTACGCATATGCGCGACCTCGGCAACACGTTGATCGTCGTCGAGCATGACGAAGATACGATGCTGGCTGCGGACTATCTGATCGATATCGGTCCAGGCGCCGGTATTCATGGTGGGCAGATCATGGCTGAGGGTACACCTGAACAAGTGATGGCCCATCCGGGGTCACTGACTGGCGAGTATCTGAGTGGACGCAAGTTTATCCCTCTCCCAGAAGAGCGGCGGAAGCCGAACGGCAACTGGCTCGAGATTCGCGGTGCCAGGGAGAATAACCTGAAGAATATCGATGTGAAGATTCCGCTCGGCGTATTCGTCTGTGTGACAGGCGTATCGGGATCTGGCAAGAGTACGCTGGTGAATGAGATCTTATACAAATCACTGGCCAAGGAGCTGAACCGTTCCAAGCAGAAGCCGGGGTATTATAAAGATCTGAAAGGCCTCGAGCATCTAGATAAGGTAGTCGATATCGATCAATCTCCGATCGGCCGGACGCCACGCTCGAATCCTGCGACATATACCGGTGTGTTCGACGATATCCGCGATGTGTTCGCCACAACGAGTGAAGCGAAGATTCGCGGCTATAAGAAAGGTCGCTTCAGCTTCAATGTGCGCGGCGGACGTTGTGAAGCCTGTAAGGGTGACGGCATCATCAAGATCGAGATGCACTTCTTACCGGATGTGTACGTTCCATGTGAAGTCTGCAAAGGCTGCCGATACAACCGCGAGACGCTAGAGGTTCGCTATAAAGGGAAGCATATCTCTGAAGTGCTAGACATGACGATCGAGGACGCGGTCGAATTCTTCAAGAATATCCCCCGCATTCACCGTAAGCTACAGACGTTGTTCGATGTTGGCTTAGGATATATGAAGCTCGGACAACCGGCAACGACGATGTCAGGTGGCGAAGCGCAGCGTGTGAAGCTGGCATCGGAGCTATACCGACGAAGTACAGGGAAAACGTTCTATATCCTCGATGAGCCGACGACAGGACTCCACTTCGAGGACGTCGACCGCCTGCTGAAAGTGCTGCATCGTCTGGTGGAAGCGGGAGAGACGGTGCTCGTGATCGAGCATAATCTCGACGTGATCAAGACAGCAGATTACCTGATCGATCTTGGACCGGAAGGCGGTAATCATGGCGGGACGATCATCGGCACAGGCACCCCAGAGAAGATTGCGGACAATGAACGGTCATACACCGGGAAGTATCTGAAGCCGATCCTAGAACGTGATCGAGAGCGGATGAAGGGGCATGTGGCTGCGGGAGTGCAGTGAATACGGTGACCAAGGTGTCAAGATAATAGATGATATATGCAGCGGTATGGGCACTTAAGCCCGGCCGCTGCCGTTATGTCAACGACATAAAGATCGATCGGCCTATTTATTCGGCTGATAAGTTTTACAAAGTTGTTACATGTACGATATTTTGCTTGCATTCACTCGTCTAGACGGATAACATAGATAAAGATACAGCATAATCAAGATGAGAGACGGAATATGGCTGACTGGATCGCGATCTTATGGATATCGCAGCCGAGTCGCTATACATAAACCACGACTAGAGATATGACATACTGTTTGATATTTGAAGGAGGGTCTCCAGATGTATTTTGCCGCTTCTAATGGCGGGGAAACCGTGCAAGCATTTCAACTATTTGACCTATTTATGTTCGCGTTTACGATCTTGATCGCATGGGGATTTTTCAGACTACTGAAGCATGACCGAGATAATAAGCTAGGGATTGGGTTCTCTGCTGTGGCGCTTCTTCTGTTCTTATTCCTCGATGTGATGGTCGTAGCCAACTGGATGGGCTATCTCGATGAGATTCAAGAAGGATTAAGCTTCTTGCGATCTTGGTAATCAGCATATCTAACACATGTCTATAACGGAGGCCGTTCTAACGAGATGAATCGTTGGGACGGCCTTTATTATCACATAGGAAGTTTCACCGGTGTTAAAGCGATTAAGCGTGGCGAGACTGTTCTATTCGCGATATCATCTTTTTGACGCAAAATCGTAACTTTTCATAATGAGATCGCCATATATGGGATGTACGAATCGATCATATTGCCTATAATAAATGGTAGAGTGATCTATTACTATATCATAATGCCGAAAAGGATGGTGCAAGTTCATGGCACAGTTGCAACGAAACCCGGAGAAGATCCAGGAATACAAACAGCGTGCGAAGGAGCTCGTCGCACAGATGACACTGGATGAGAAGATTCGTCAGATGCTGCATGCAGCGCCGGCTATTGAACGTCTTGGTGTAAAGGCTTACAACTGGTGGAACGAGGCGCTTCATGGGGTAGCTAGGGCAGGAACTGCAACGGTATACCCACAGGCGATCGGTCTTGCCGCGACCTTCGATGAAGACCTGATGGAGAAGATTGCAGATGCGATCGCCTTAGAAGGCCGGGCGAAGTATAACATGCAGCAAGAATTCGGAGATACGGACATCTACAAGGGTCTAACGTTCTGGTCCCCTAACGTCAATATATTCCGCGATCCACGCTGGGGAAGAGGACATGAAACATACGGTGAAGACCCATACCTGACGACACGACTTGGCGTGCGGTTCATCCAGGGTCTCCAGGGTGATGATGAGAACTACTTGAAGGCAGCTGCATGTGCGAAGCACTTCGCTGTTCACTCCGGACCGGAAGGTCTAAGACATAGCTTCGATGCGATCGCGACGAAGCAGGATATGTATGAGACCTATCTGCCAGCGTTCCAAGCTTGCGTACAGGAAGCGGATGTGGAAGCCGTCATGGGCGCATACAACCGTACGAATGGTGAGCCATGCTGCGGTAGTGAGGAGCTTCTCGTGAAGATCTTGCGCGAAGACTGGGGCTTCGACGGTCACGTCGTATCTGACTGCTGGGCGATCAAGGACTTCCATGAACATCACAAGGTTACGGCGAACGCCGTAGAGTCAGTCGCACTGGCGGTGAATAAGGGCTGTGACTTAAACTGCGGCAGTCTGTTCGTCTTCCTGAAGGATGCGATCGAGCAAGGGCTCGTTACAGAAGACAAGATCGATCTAGCGGTGACGCGCTTGATGACAACTCGGATGAAGCTCGGTATGTTCGATGAGCCGCAGAAGGTACCGTACAACACGATCTCTTATCGAGAGGTCGATTCTCCGAAGATGCGTGAGTTCAACCTGGAGGTCGCGCGCGCTTCACTCACGCTGCTGAAGAACGAGAATAACTTCTTGCCGTTGGATAAGAAGAAGTTGAAGACAGTCGGCGTGATCGGCCCGAATGCGAACAACCGCAGAGCGTTGGTCGGTAACTACGAAGGAACAGCTTCCCGATATATCACGCCATTAGAAGGAATTCAAGATTATCTGGGCGACGACGTACGCGTCCTGTATTCCGAGGGCTGCGATCTGTTCAAGAAGAAGATGAGTAACCTGAGCATCGGCGACGACCGGATCGCGGAAGTGAAGGGCGTCTGCAAGGAAAGCGATGTAGTGGTCGTATGTCTAGGCCTAGATGCGGGGCTGGAAGGTGAAGAAGGGGATACAGGTAATCAGTTCGCCAGCGGAGACAAGCCTGATCTACGATTCCCGGGTATCCAAGAGCAGATCCTCGAGATCGCTTATGAGAGTGGTAAGCCGGTTATCCTGCTCGTATTAACGGGTAGTGCGATGGATCTGAGCTGGGCGGATGAGCGCCTGCCTGCGATCATGCAGTGCTGGTACCCAGGTGCGCAAGGCGGCAGGGCGATCGCGGAAGTCCTGTTCGGCGAAGTGTCACCACAAGGCAAGCTGCCGGTAACGTTCTATCGCTCGACGGAAGAGCTGCCGGAGTTCACGGATTACGCGATGAAAGGCCGCACATACCGTTACATGACGCAGGAAGCCCTGTATCCGTTCGGATTCGGTCTATCTTATTCGGACTTCGTCATCTCGGATGTGAAGGCGAACACGGATCGGGTCACTGATGCAGGTATCGAAGTGACAGCGACGATCCGCAACAACGGCCCGATGGCAGGCGGCGAGACGGTGCAAGTATATGTGAAGGTAGAGCAGGAGGGCACACCGAATGCACAGCTGAAGGGTCTGAAGAAGGTTCAGCTTGCACCACAAGAAGAGCAGAAAGTAACGGTGCATCTGCCGGTCGATGCGTTCGGACTATTCGACGAAGAAGCAGTTAAGCGTGTATACGCTGGTCAATTCTCTGTCTATGTCGGAACGTCACAGCCAGACAGTCGCAGCCGCGCATTAACGGGCAAAGAGCCGGTGAAGCTGACACTATCGGCCGAGCAAGAGCTCGTAGTGAGCTAGGCTTGTTTGATGGATATAGAAGAGGCTGGATTCGATGATCGAATTCCAGCCTCTTTTTTTATGACTACTGTACCTGTGTGCGTTCCTTAGCGGCCTAGCTCTATCAGCGTCTCACCATGACTAGCTTCGTTCGAATAATGGTGATAGATCGAAGCCTCTTCGATATCCTCGAAAGCCCAGTGGCTGGTTGGTACGTCAGGCCAGCTAGGAGCCGTTACGCCATGCAGCGGTCCGCGGTTAAACATACGGTTCAGAAGAGTAACCGCTTCAGCTCGTGTGATCTCTTGATCAGGGCCAAATGTGCCATCTGGTCTTCCGACCATCCATCCTTCCTCGCCGATCGCCATGATATACGGATGTGCCCAGTGAGACTCTGGCACATCAGGGAAGATGCTCCTCGATGCTTGCCCAAGGTTCAGATAACGATAAGCAAATGCTGCCATCTCCGCGCGTGTGACACTGCGATCAGGCTGGAACGTTCCGTCCATGTAACCGACCAGTAGTCCGCTCGCTTGAGCGCGTTTGATGGCGGTCGCTGCCCAATGATTATCTGGGAGATCAGGATATCCCTCTCCTGTTGTAGAGCCAAGTGCACCTAGATTATACAGCATCATGGCTAGCTCGGAACGAAGGAGACCGTTCTCTGGACCGAAATCACCATTCGGGTATCCGTTAATGTACGGTTGATGGGAGCCAGTATCTCCTTGCACGTTAATAACGGTGAACGTGTTGAATGTGTCTGTACTGAAGCGCAATCCGAGCTGTCCGTCTAACATCACGATAGGCTCGCCTTTGACAAGTCGTCCTTCGCTGTCGATCTGTTCGATGAAGACGTACAAGCCTGCCATGAATAATGCACGATCATGCTCTTGATCTGGCAACTGATCGTTCGGGATCGGAATGATCAGGTCGACGGAGTGGCTCGGCATATTCGTCTCGATCGTCAAGGGACGCGTCACGACGTGGGCATCTTGTCCGCCAGCCAAGTCTTGTACGATCTGCTCCGTACGTACACGGTCTTCCTTATCGTGACGCAGGCTCGGATCTCTAACAGGGATAATCTGGAACAGTAGGGCTTCGTTCAATCCTTCCAAGGAAGTAGAAGGGATATGTGCGACAGCATGGCTGTTATAGATCTCCAGATCCATCGCGTGCTCTTGTAGTAACGCTATGGTATCTTGCGGGATATCTACAACGACCTCACTGACCTGATCCTCTGTATCTGGAACGACGATACGTGCTAAATATTCACCGCTTCGTTGTGCCTTCGCCACAGATTCCAAGGCCTTGTCTGTTGCGTAGAGCACTTGATCGATAATCTTGCCGTCCGCACGGTACGATCTCTTGATATTAAGCTTGACGATCTGTTCTGCATCATCGCCACCAATCAGCACGTCGACCGTTCTATGCTCCGTGCGTACAGGCGCATCACCGATGATGATCATGCTCGCTCGATTCACGAACACCGTATAGTCTTGAGCATCCCCTGCTGAATCCGTGACGGAGACGATGATCGTATTACGACCGACCTGCAAGTCCAGTGCTGGACTCTTCATGCTGTTCGTGACGAGCTGCTTCGGTCCATCGTTTACGCTAATGTTGATCACGGCGTAAGGATCGAGCGTCGTTGTCGTCAGATGGATCGGATTCACGTAATATCCTACCGAGAGCTCGTAAGGATCATCTGTAACCCTGAACTCTAGATTAGCGCCATCACTTGAGGATGGTATGAGATCAACGAGCTTCGTTGTAGCCCGAATCACGTTAATCGTATATTCTTCGAGCGGTAGTGCTCCGAGCTTGACCGTCCCATCCACATGCACATCATCCTGATCGTAGACCCGGACTGTGATCAGATTGCTGCCTTCCTGAAGCTCGCCGATCGAACCCCAATCCACAGCATCAAACTCTTGCCCGCCGAAGATAACCTTCGTGACGGTATCGTCTACGTTGTATGCGACCGGCTCGATCGAGATATGCGATACTGTGTTAGGTACGATCGCGCGATAGCCTTCACCGTCACCGTCATTATTGTTCGGATCATATGCCGGACTTAGCGTAAGTGGTTGGCCACCTGCTTCGAGACGGAATTCAGCGATCTTCCCACTGACTAGTGGGATCGACTCGTACACATAATTGCGTAGCAGGTTGCGCGCGTTATTATCTCGAACGATGTCGCCCGCAGCTTGTGTATAGGAGATCGCATCCCCAGCTAGATAAGGGTCATCCAGTCTGACGGTGATGGTATCACCTGCTGCATTACTATTCACATAAGTAACGGGTTTATCTGTGCTGCCCGCCGTTCCGATCGTGAGTCCACCTACTACGTCGTTCGGAGTCAGCCGATCGATCGCGATCGGTTTATTGAACGTCAGTGTTAACAAGTGCGGATCGACCGGGTTAGTCGAGACCTTGACGAGCTCCAGTGCGACGACGCCGTTACGGGCAGTCGAAGGGTGATGGATGTCATGAGCTCCAGCGATATCGTCTAATCGATTGGTCGTTGGATTGTAGTACGAACCGATCGGACTACCGCTCTTATCATATTCGACAAACAATGCGAAGTCAGTCGTAGGGGTTAAGGTGTCAGTCAGCTCCAGCACGACAACTTCATCGTTTACTTGATCGGGAACGACGCTTTTCACATGTAAGCCATTGAACCGAAGGCCAGTGTAAGTAAAGCTGGCATCGTCGATCGGTCGATTGAATGTTAAGGTGACTCGATCCGGTGTGTCGTCAAGGCTTATTGCGCTGATCAGCTTGAGAGACTCTTCGACGATCTGTTGAGCTGGTTGCCCCGCACCTGATGAGATGTTGGGTAACACATTGTTCTTGTTGCCATCTGCGATGATACGCTCCGCTTCTGTACGCGGCTCATAATTCACCTGATCACCCGGCTCGTAAGGCTCGGAGATCTCAGCGTGAACGACAGTAGGATCGGTATCGTCGATGGCGATCACCATAACGGGCTTGCCACCGATCGTGAGACCAGGGACCGGGCTATTCGGCGTCAGGTTCGTGTCTGCTACAGATTTATTGAAGACAAGATCCACAAGAGTCGGTCGCTCGCCGTCGATGACAACCTGTTCAAGCTCGAGCGGGACGATGTTATTCTCTAGCTGATCGCTATCGAGATCGCCATCGCCGATCGATCGCAGCACGTTGTTCAGCACAGGATTCGTCGATCGGATGTTGCCCGATCCATCGTATCGGATATCGATCGGGCCGACGCTTAACGGATCTTCTAACACGACGGTTACCGTCTCGTCCTCCGCATCGTCGATCACGTCGACTACTTCGAGATCATGAATCATGAACCCTGCGAAGTCGGCCGCTGTCAAGGTTGCTGATACCGGTAGATTGAACTCCAGGATCGCCTGATTCGGAACCGCATCGTTGATAGATATGCGGATCAGCTTTAACTGCGGCTCTACATCTACCGTGTAGGACGCCGTATCGCGCTCCGTTGTTCCGTTGATATTCTGGACTTCAACGACGATCTCCTTATCGGTCGAAGCATCTGGAGAAGGGTTGTAGTACGTCACGAGATCTGCGATCTGCTCCAGGACCGCATCCGTTGGCACGGACTTGAAGATGCGGACATTCTTCACTTGGAGGCTTGCACCGACCACGCCTCCATCAGTTTGATCGTGCGAGCCTGCGACGAAGCGGAACTGATAGTCGTTTTCTTCGAGGATCGTACCGTACGTCGTGTTGAACGTAGGGATCGTCTTACCATTACCACGCCCATAGACGATCTCGATATTTTCGTTATTAGCATTTACGAGAAAGCCATAGATTTCGTAGTTATCACCGCCGCCTTGTGCTTTCCAATCGAAGGCGAGTGCATCACCGCTGCTGGCAGTGAATGTGGGACTGAATGCTTCGGGGCCGAATATACTGCCGATCGTCCCGACTCTATATTCATTTAACTGCGTACTATTATCGCTGCCAAGGGTAAGTACACCGCCTGCATATGAACCACTGAAAGGAGAAGCAGGACTTTGAATCATGTCCGTCTTATCTACTCCTTCTACTCTGTATTCCACATCCGAGATGAACGAGTAAGGTGATCCGTCGGCATAGGTTCCGTCTATCCGGTATAATCCACCGCCTAAAGAAGTGGAGGTGACGGATCTGCCCTGCGTTTTAGATGCTAATCCTTCATTCTTCAGGTGAACAGGATGATTCATAATCTGCCAATCGGAGAAATCGCCACTCCCGATGACGATGGCGTGCGATTCATCTAATGGGGAGAACTCCACGATATAGCCATAACCGTCATCCACGGGACTGACTGTTCCAAGATGCTTGGCATAAGATCCACTCACACCGACGTATACATCCGCTGTGACGCTGCTTGCACCGGTGTTCTCGACGAGCGACACGACGCCATTCGTATACACGGCTTCGGTCACTGTGCGGAAGGACAGTTGATCATCGGCATCTGCACCGTTAACTGTAATCTTCATATGCCCACCGGCGAAGATGCCTTCTCCGTCCAGCTCAAGTCCAGAGAGCACATATTGTGGTGCAGACCCTGCGAGATAATAGTGGGTTGTTGCGTTGAGAGAAGGCGGTGCTGCGAGCACCGAAGTGCCCATGACAGATAGCATGCTGCTCAGCACGAGGGCCGATGTGATGAGTAAGGATAACCCACGTTTAAACTTCTTGATCAAGTACTTCTCACTCCTTAGATTCTTCGACTACGATTCAACCCCATACTGTACAGCGTTCTTCGTGAGATCACCTCGATCATTCGCCAGGATTACAGAACGGGAAAGAATAAGCCTCATTATATAAAAGGAGACTTAACAAATTCTAAACAAACGTTCTCTAGGTTTTGTAGAAACATGAAGATGACATAGTCGGCTCGGATGATAACGGTGTAGTTGTGGGAAAAGTGACGTATGGAAAACGAGATATTTTATGTGGAGATGGAAACAATAGGACGGAGGCTAACGTAAGGGAGGAAAATAATGTGCAATCGGGATATCCAAGTCTATCTAACTATCCAACGAACTCGGGCGGGATTACGACAAGAGAACTAGATCTGATCACCGCAAGCCTGAGAGATGAGGATACACTTACGAGACTGTCTGTATATGCGGCGAACCTAACGGGTGACCCGCAGCTTAGGCAGGAGCTGAGTTCGATCGCGCGAGAGCGGCTGCGTCTGTTCGATCAGTGCATGACGATGATGAAGCAACAGACTGGTTTCTTACATTAGAAGGAAGCAGTAGAACGCACGATGGAGGATAGGTATACTATAAAGGGGGTTGATAGAACATGAATCAGATGTCGACAACACAACAGCCGCAGCATGCAGCGATGATCACAATGGCAGAGCAGCATGTTCTAAGACTAGTGATATCACAAATGAGACACGTCGCGATGAATTATACCGAAGCTGTGATGACAGCCATCAACCCTCAGCTACGGGATATGTTCAAGCGTATGCTGGATCTCACACTGCAGCATCATGACCACCTGCTGCGAAGATCTGCCGTGCATGGTGTATATGGGAGCGAGCTGGCCGTTCGTCAGGAGGATGTGCAGCACCGGATCGTATGGGAGCAGCAATCTGGTAACGATCTGCATGCTTATGTGCATCATCACCTTCGATACGAGCATACTGGAACTCCCTATCATCAACCGTCCCAGTCGATGATGGGCTCTGCTGCAGAGCAGTATCCACCACAGTCCACAGGTATGATGTCCATAACGGGACAGCATCCATCGCAGCCTATGGAGCTACATCCGAGCATGAATCGGCATGATATGAATCAGGTCCAGGCGCATCAACCGGGTATGTTCGGATTCAATCAAGAGTTTGGACATCAAGAAGCACCGCGGAGCTATTCGGAAGGGACCCATTACCCGTCCTACGAAGAGCTACATCAGTTGAAGGGTCAGGCTAGGGAGACGTTAACTCTATCTAATCATGAGCCTCCCCACCCTAGCAGACGAACCGTCTATAGCGAGCAACAGATAGGGGCCTTGTCGACACCAGGCGCAGGTGTATATCAGTCGGCAAGCCGTGGGGCCTCCGTGCCGATGACGGGGTCGAAGGTGACGTCCAACCATTCCGGCGAGAGCAGAAGCAAGCATGAATCGTAAGCAGGTCTTATACAAGAGGTCGCGAAAGCGGCCTCTTGTGCATATCATCTACCTCTGGTAAATTATTCATACAACGAAGTGCGTACATCAGAGAAGAAGCAGGGGGAGGGAATGAATTGGAGCAGGCGGGGATTGAGATCGGGGAGTTCCTTCATAGCCGAAAGCGTGCTGCTCGTGATGTCGAGAATACGCAGATTGCCGAACATATGTTTCGTTTGATATGATGGAGTAGAACGTTTAGACTTGTTTTTGTAGCAGGTTGGAGTCATTTATATGAATAGAAGATAGAAGTGAAGGGTTGGGACAGCAGATGCTGTCTGGCACCGGATGAAAGCAGGTGAATAGAGGATGCGTGAAGATATACGCGATTGGCGGCATGTGTTCAAGCTGGATCCGGACAAGGTGATCTCGGACGAGCATCTAGAACGGCTGTGTACGTCTGGGACCGATGCGATCATGGTCGGCGGCTCGAGCGGTGTCACGTTCGATAATACGATCGACCTGCTGTCGCGTGTGAGGCGGTATGAGCTGCCTTGTGTCAGTGAGATCTCGAGCTTGGAGGCGGTCGTGCCGGGGTTCGATCTATATCTCATACCTGTGGTACTTAATTCGCGAGAAGGCCAGTGGATTACCGGCAGACATCGGGAAGCGCTGAAGCAGTTCGGCAGGATGCTCCCATGGGAATCGCTCGTGCCGGAAGGGTACGTCGTGTTGAATGGGGATTCGACGGTCGCTAGACTGACTCATGCGGATACGAACCTAGGACGTCAAGATGTGATCGCCTGTGCGAATCTGACGGAGAAGCTGTTCAGCTTGCCCGTCTGCTATCTCGAATATAGCGGTACGTTCGGCGATATGGAGCTCGTGCGCAGCGTAAGAGATTCACTCGAAGAGACGCAGCTGTTCTATGGCGGAGGCATCGATAGTGCCGACCGAGCCCGGCAAGCATTAGCATCCGCTGATACGATCATCGTCGGGAATATCATCTACGATCAGATCGATCGGGCGATGGAGACGGTGGTACGCGGGTGAGAAGTTGGTCTGAGCTGGATAGATGAGCTTAGGTAGGGTGTTTATATAATAGTAGACGAGAACTTTAGGTGTGGCAGTGTGTGGGATGGGTGAGGGTTTATCGCAGTCATTTTCTGATCATAAAGGGGTTTAGCAATGAATTCATCTATAGACATTCATGAGGCGATCCGTCGGTTGAATGATAGACAGCAGCAAGCGGTGCAGGCGACCGAAGGGCCGCTCTTGATCGTCGCTGGAGCGGGTAGTGGTAAGACGCGTGTGCTGACGCATCGCATCGCTTATCTGATCGCGACGCGCAAGGCTCCGCCGTGGGCGATCCTCGCGATCACGTTCACGAATAAGGCGGCGAGGGAGATGCAGGACCGTGTCTCGAGTCTCGTCGGAGCTGAGGGTAGAGATATCTGGGTGTCTACGTTTCACAGTATGTGTGTGCGCATCTTGCGTCGGGATATCGAACGGCTCGGATATAAGTCCAGCTTCACGATCCTGGACTCAGATGATCAGCTGTCGGTGATCCGCGGCTGTCTGAAGGAGTTGAATCTCGATCCGAAGCGGCATGAACCGCGCGGGATCTTATCGATGATCAGCAGCGCGAAGAATGAGCTGCAGGACGCAGGTAAGTATGGCGAGCTGGCTGGACAAGATCCGTTCAAGAAAGTGGCGGCAAGCGTCTATGAGCTATACGAGCGAAAGCTACGTAGCAACCATGCCCTCGACTTCGATGATCTGATCATGAAGACGATCCAGCTGTTCAAGCAGGAGCCGGAGGTACTCGACTTCTATCAGAAGAAGTTTCGCTATGTTCATGTCGATGAGTATCAGGATACGAACCATGCCCAGTATATGCTGTGTCGATATCTGGCCGCAGCACATCGCAATCTATGCGTCGTCGGGGATAGCGACCAGTCGATCTATCGCTGGCGCGGTGCGGACATCGCGAATATCCTAGACTTCGAGAAGGATTATCCCGATGCGACGACGGTCTTGCTCGAGCAGAATTACCGCTCGACCGGCTATATCCTGCAGGCGGCGAATGAAGTGATCGGCAACAATACCGGCCGCAAGGCGAAGAAGCTGTGGACGGATAAGGGCGAAGGCAGCAAGATCAAGATCTACTATGCGGACTCAGAGCACGCCGAAGGCTATCATATCGTCAGTGAGATTCAGCGACATCTGAATGAAGGAAGAACATATCGCGATCATGCGATCCTCTATCGGACGAATGCACAATCCCGCGTCATAGAGGAAATCTTCCTGAAGTCGAATGTCCCATATCAGATCGTGGGCGGGATCCGATTCTACGAGCGTAAGGAGATCAAGGACCTGCTAGCTTATCTTCGTCTCGTATCCAACACGGATGATGATATCAGCTTCCTGCGCATCGTCAATGAACCGAAGCGCGGTCTTGGAGCGGCGAGTCTCGACAAGCTGGCAGATTACGCCGGTCGGCGGGGAATGTCGATGTTCGCTAGTCTGGGGGAGCTTGGTGCGGTCGAGATCGGTTCGCGACAGAAGCATGCGTTAGAAGATTTCAGGCAACTGATCGATAATTTGAACCGTATGGCAGATTTCTTATCTGTGACGGAGTTGACCGAGAAGCTGCTGGAGATGTCTGGTTATCGGGATATGCTGGTACAGGAGAATACGATCGAATCACGGTCGCGCGTGGAGAACATCGATGAGTTTCTGTCGGTGACGCAAGATTTTGAGGAGAAGAATGAGGATAAGTCGCTTCTTGCATTCCTCACGGACTTGGCCCTGATCGCGGACATCGATTCGTTAGGCGATGATGAAGAGATGGAGGACCCCCAGAACAAAGTAACACTTATGACGATGCACAGTGCTAAAGGACTCGAGTTCCCATATGTGTTCGTCGTCGGCATGGAGGAAGGGGTCTTCCCACATAGCCGTGCTAAGGATGACCAGGAGGAGCTGGAAGAGGAGCGTCGCCTAGCCTATGTCGCGATCACTCGTGCAGAGGAAGAGCTCGTACTGTCTTGTGCGCAGATGCGCACACTGTTCGGACGAACGAATCGGAATGCACCATCACGGTTCCTGAAGGAGATTCCTGAGGAGATCACGGAGACGATCGGATATGCGCCAAGCGGATACGGTGGTTATGGAGATGGGGACGACTATGGTGGCGGCTATGGACGCGGATTCGGTGGCAGCCGGTATGGTGCAGACCGCGATGTGGACGATGGGCGGTATAGCTCCAGTGGCTATGGACGTGGCGGGGCTGGCAGTTCTTCTGTATACAGCGAGCGTGAGGGGCAAGCTTCCTTCGGCGGGGGAAGAGTCATCGGTGGCAGTGCATCTGCACCAAGAACGAATGCTACGGGTTCTGTAGGAGGCGGACTGTCCGCACCTCGAGTGAGGCCAGGAGCGGCCGGTGGTGCTTCGGATGCCGGTTCTACCGTATGGCAGAGCGGGGACAAGGTCTCGCATAACAAGTGGGGGATTGGAACCGTGGTGGCGGTCAGGGGGAGCGGGGCAGATCAGGAGCTGCAGATTGCATTCCCTGCGCCTACTGGCATTAAGAAGCTACTCGCTAAGTTCGCTCCGATTCAGAAGGTATAGGTAGTGTCCGACTTCGACGGAAGATGTGTGTAGGACGTGCTGTGTACTGTGACATGATATGTAAGAGGAGAGCAAGGCCCCGTGAGACGGAACGTAAGCTGCAACGTAAGCCGCACGTAAGACGCAACGTAAGCCGCAACACTGGATACGATACAAAAGCGTAACGATAGAGGCAGCATCGGGAACAAGAGCACAAATGCAGGATATGATGCGACAGCTCAACGATAGAGACAACTCAAGATGTAACACGATGCAAGCAGTAGCGCAAGTAGCTGAAACCCACTATAAAGGAGGCTCTGTGAAGATGTCCGTACTTCCACCTATGGATCGCATGAAGCAATTAGTGGAACAACTGAACCATCACAACTACATGTATTACACCATGGATCGTCCAGAGATCACTGACGTAGACTATGACCGCCTGTATGACGAGCTTGTCCGCCTGGAGCAAGAGACAGGTACTGTTCTGCCCGACTCTCCTACGCAGCGAGTAGGCGGAGAGATCCTGCAAGGCTTCGAAGAACATCGTCATCTCGCGCGGCTATGGAGTCTCGATAAGGCACAGTCTGAGGATGACCTAGATGCGTGGTATGCACGTGTGACGAAGCTGGTGAATGAGTACAATCGGACGCATCCTGATGATCCTTTGCCAGAGCCTTCGCTATCCGTGGAGTTAAAGTATGATGGGCTAACGCTGAACTTGACGTATGACCATGGAGTGCTCGTACAGGCCTCGACAAGGGGCAACGGAGTGGCGGGTGAAGGAATCCTCGCGCAGGCGAAGACGATTCGTTCAATCCCGCTATCGATTCCGTATCGTGATGGTGTGATCGAGGTGCAGGGCGAAGGGCTCATGTATCTGTCTGTCTTGGCTAAATATAACGAGACGGCCGAGGAGCCATTGAAGAATGCTCGTAACGCTGCCGCTGGGGCACTGCGCAATCAGAATCCAGCTGTAACGGCAGAGCGCAGGCTGGATGCTTTCTTCTATAATATCGGATATTCAGATCGACCGTTATTCCAGAACCATCAGGAGATGGTGCAGTTCTTGCGTGATAACCAGTTCAAGGTCAATCCGTATATCGTGTTCTGTGATACGTTAGCGGAAGTGAAGGCAGAGCTTTCGAAGATCGTCAGCCGTCGCCACGACCTGGACTACCTCATCGATGGTGCAGTTATTAAGCTGACGGACATGAGGACGCGTGAAGTGCTTGGATATACCGAGAAATTCCCGCGCTGGGCCATCGCATACAAGTTCGAAGCGGAGGAAGCGACGACGATCCTGCGGGAAGTAACATGGGAAGTTGGTCGTACGGGCAAGATAACACCAGTTGCACTCGTGGAACCGGTCGATATCGGCGGCGTTACGGTCCAACGTTGTACACTGAACAACATCGGAGACATCGAGCGCAAGAATGTCAAACATGCCCTAGGCGCTCTTGTATACATCCGGCGATCGAATGACGTCATCCCGGAGATACTAGGCAAGGTGACGGAGGAAGCGGACGGCGAGGAGATTCGTTATCCAGAAGCCTGTCCGACATGTGGTACTGAGCTCGTGCAGCGGGGGGCACATCTCTTCTGCGATAACAGCCTCGGCTGTAAACCGCAGATTATCGCGAGGCTTGCACATTTTGCATCACGCGACGCGATGGATATCGAATCGTTCAGCGTCATGACGGCCGACCAATTGTATGATGAATTGAATGTGAGGGACCCAGCGGACTTGTTCTATTTGAGGTTCGAGGAACTTATCCAGTTAGAGAGATTCGGCGAGAAGAAAGCGCAGAAGCTACTTGATGCATTAGACAAATGCAAGAAACGCGATCTGGCATCGTTCTTATTCGCGCTAGGCATTCCGAATACAGGGAAGACGACGACCAAGGCGCTAGCCGATCATTTCCGCAGCTTGGATGCTATACGGAAAGCTACATATGATGACTTGATCGTCATACACGACGTCGGTACGATCGTCGCGGAGAGCATCGTCGGATACTTCGCTGACGAACGTGTCGTGGACAGTATCGATCGTATGCTGGCTGCTGGCGTCGAGCCGTTCGTGGTAGAGCAAGCCACCGCACCTGTCGATGGAATGTTTAACGGTAAGACGGTCGTGCTGACCGGCTCGCTACAGAAGCTAACACGCGATGAGGCTTCGAAGCTACTGGAGCAAGCGGGTGCGAAGGTAAGCGGCAGTGTGTCGAAGAAGACGGACTTTGTCATCGCCGGGGAGAGCGCGGGCAGCAAGCTGAAGAAAGCGCAGGATCTAGGAGTAGCGGTTCTGACGGAGGATGAATTTCTGGCGGAGGTCGGTCGGTAGCGGTTGATGGTTGATAGGTAACGTCGATCGGATGAAGGGGCTGAAGCTCTGGCTGCTTACAAGTCGGTCGTTGGCTGTGCGAGGACGAATTCCATTCGTCCGATCGACGATCACCCTTGGCTGGTAACGGGGGAAGATGGAGGGTCTATATGTGGACTTTATCAAGACACGGAAACTTCCCCATATGAGGGTACAACTGCGAGTTGCAATATTCGGATCGGATATGATACATTAGTCATTGTCGCCGCTGACATATGGGCGATAGGATAGAAGAGCAGCTTCCATGAATGATGAATGAAGACGGTGGGCATACGGCTAGCAGGTTAGCGTTAAGGCGGACTAGTTAGTGCGTATGAGTCAGAAGAATACCGGATAGTCGTGGTAGCAAGTGCTCAAGTGATTCCAGTAATAAACAGTTGCAAATGCTGTCGAAAGCTGATAACATTATATCTTGTCGCCGCTGATGTGAACGATCGAGAGATTGAGGCTGAGGCGACGATGATCAAGTAAGAGAAGTTCTTTGAAAACTGAACAAAAATCATTCAAGCCGGTGCAGATGCATCCTATGGATGCTGAAGCGCGAATTAATGAAATGAACGCAAGCGTAAGAGCTTAATCAGCTCACGTATATACTCGGTTCAAAGGAAAGAGGAGGTTCGATGATCGCATTCGTGTGATAATATCGAACAACCCTCATCCTGAGAGCCTTTTACGGAGAGTTTGATCCTGGCTCAGGACGAACGCTGGCGGCGTGCCTAATACATGCAAGTCGA